>WLWE01000422.1_pt1 | contig 36684 bp, 41 predicted proteins | sample 6718301 | NCBI WGS metagenome assembly WLWE01 (sample SAMN12718691, study PRJNA515312) | sponge metagenome | isolation source: marine sponge | host: Mycale hentscheli | place: New Zealand: South Island, Marlborough, Capsize Point | collected 2003-05-01
CTCGTGCGCAGTGGAGAGGCAGATTCAGAGTTGTACGGTGATCGCGGGCAGCTGCTTACTGCTGTGCGGAATCTGCTGTCGAATGCTGTCGCCTACTCACCCCCCGGCACGAGAGTCTCAGTGTCCTTTTCCTCTCACCAGGGTGTGGCAGAGATTGCCGTCAAGGATCAAGGGATCGGGATTCCTGGCCACGATCTGGACCGGATCTTCGAGCGCTTCTATCGAGTCGACCAAGCTCGATCACGAAGTACGGGGGGAACGGGATTGGGTCTGTCGATTGTGAAGCACGTGTGCCAAAACCACGGAGGCGAGTGCACCGTGTGGTCCGAGGTGGGAACTGGATCGACGTTTACTCTGCGACTCCCGGTCTACGACCCGCACACGGATATGCAGCGGCAGGCCCATGAGTTAGATATCGATGTTGTGACGTCCCCGGAACAGGGAGGATCTTCGTGACACGAGTGCTGGTTGTCGAAGACGAGGAGTCGTTCTCCGACGCTTTGACCTTCATGCTGGAACGCGAGGGCTACGAGGTGGCAGTTGCGGCAGACGGCAATGCGGCAATAGAGGAATTCGAGAAATCAGGGGCCGACATCCTCCTGCTCGATTTGATGTTGCCCGGTCTGCCGGGCACCGAGGTGTGTCGACAGGTACGAACACGCTCACAGGTGCCGATCATCATGCTCACCGCGAAGGACGGCGAGGTCGACAAAGTGGTCGGACTCGAATTGGGTGCCGACGACTACGTCACCAAGCCCTTCTCGTCTCGAGAGTTACTCGCGCGAATTCGAGCGGTGTTGCGACGCAACGGAGAGTTGGAAGAGTTGTTGCCAGCAGCCGTCGAAGCCGGACCGGTGCGGATGGACGTCGATAGGCACGTGGTCACGGTTCGTGGTGAGCAGGTGTCCATGCCCTTGAAAGAGTTCGATCTACTGGAAATCCTGGTGCGCAATTCCGGGCGAGTGCTCACTCGCGCGCAACTCATCGACCGAGTGTGGGGGTCGGACTACGTCGGGGACACCAAGACGCTGGACGTTCACATCAAACGCCTGCGGACCAAAGTGGAAACCGATCCTGCGCACCCCGTTCACCTAGTCACCGTGCGCGGACTCGGCTATAAGTACGACGCGTGAGGTTGGCGCAGGGTTACATCGCCGGTGGAACCGGCTCGATTCCCTCGTAGTACCCGGTCGGAGGCACGACGAGCACGTTCGCCTCAACAATCCCGGAGCGTTCGAATTGAAGAGCGACGGGGACGTACGTACTGGGAGAGGCGTCGAACTCGTACGAGTTGATCCACCGGTCGGATTCATACCCGAAGCCCACCGATTGGTTGGGGAGTAGTTCCACCACATCGCCGGTGATGAAGGCGGGGACACCGTCGATCAGAGCAGCTAAGAGAGTGTCCACTTCCAGATCTTGATTGGTCACCCGCATGATCAAGGTTGCGCTGGCAGAGCCGTCGGGCCCCGCGATAACCGTCAGGTTCTCAGCGCGAATGTCTCCGGCCTGAACTTGGACGCCATTCCCCGTCAACTGCACTGATTGCATGTTGGTGGATGCGTCCGGACCGTTGTAACAGCCGGTCAACGTCAACGTGAGAGCGGCAAGAGCGCTGGACATGACGAGTGCTGTGGAGTGACGCTTGTTCACGACCGCAGAGTATCGGTCGATTGTGCGGTGGTAGAATCAGCGTTCCGGAAAGGGGATCCTCTCAATGGCTTTTAACGTCGGAGACACTGTTGTCTACCCGCACCATGGCGCAGCACTCATCGAATCGGTGGAGATGCGCAAAATCAAGGGAGAGGATCGGGAGTACCTCGTTCTTCGCGTAGCGCAAGGGGACCTGACGGTTCGAGTTCCCGCGGACAACGTTGACTTGGTCGGGGTTCGTGACGTTGTGAACGCCGAGGGTTTGGACAAAGTCTTCACGGTCCTGCGTCAGCCCTACACCGAGGAGCCCACCAACTGGTCGCGTCGATACAAGGCCAATTTGGAGAAGCTGGCATCCGGTGACGTCATCAAGGTTGCCGAAGTGGTCCGTGACCTGTTCCGTCGCGAGCAGGAGCGTGGCTTGTCAGCGGGAGAAAAGCGCATGCTCGCCAAGGCTCGCCAGATCCTGGTCAGCGAGTTGGCGCTCGCAGAGAAGACCGACGAGGACAAGGCCGAGGCCATCCTCGACGAGGTCCTGGCTTCCTGATCAGTTCGTCGTGAGCGACGACGTTGGCTACGGGCGCGTCGCCGCCCTCGTTCCCGCTGCAGGCAGGGGTGAACGCCTCGGCCCGGGAGCCCCGAAAGCCATTCGAGAAATCGCCGGCACCCCAATGCTCGTCTATGCGGTGAAGGCACTCGCAGCCAGTCCCGTCGTCGACGTTGTGGTGGTCGCTGCTCCATCGGATTACCGAGAAGACGTGGGTTCGTTGCTTCAACCCCAAGAGTTCTCCGCCGAGGTTTTCGTTGTGGCAGGGGGAGAATCTCGATCGGAATCTGTCGCCCGGGCGTTGATCGCACTGCCTGATGACGTCGACGTGGTTCTTGTTCATGATGCCGCGCGTCCGCTGGTCCCACCGGAGGTCATCACCAACGTGGTGGCCGCGGTCAGGGACGGTCACGCAGCCGTCGTTCCTGTCGTACCGCTCGTCGACACGATCAGAACGGTAAGTGGCGATGCCTCGTTGGGGGCGACCGTGTCGCGAGATTCTTTGCGGGCCGTGCAGACACCGCAAGGCTTCACCCGCGACGTACTTCAGCGGGCACACGCGGAAGTCGACGCTCCCGTCACCGATGATGCCGGAATGGTGGAGCGGCTCGGCATTTCCGTCCATGCGGTTGATGGCCACGAAGACGCCTTCAAGGTGACGCGCCCGTTGGACGTTGTCCTGGCCGAGGCCCTGATCGAGCATCGGAGGACGCGGTGACATCGCAGATGCGGGTCGGAATCGGGACGGACGTGCACGCGTTCGCCGAAGGCCGTCCCATGTGGCTCGCCGGATTGGTCTGGGAAGACCAGGACGGCCTCGAAGGGCATTCCGATGCGGACGTCGCCTCGCACGCGATCTGCGACGCCGTCTTATCCGCGGCAGGACTAGGAGATCTTGGTTCCCTCGTGGGAACGAACGACCCTGAGTGGTCAGACGCGTCGGGCATCAGCCTGGTGGCGCATGCCGCGGCCGCTGTTCGTGCCTCGGGCTTCGCGATTGTCAACGTCTCCGTGCAGGTCATCGGCAACCGGCCCCGCGTAGACGAGCGGCGTCGAGAAGCCCAGGATGTTCTGTCAGCCGCGTTGGGTGCCCCGGTGAGCGTCTCGGGAACAACCACCGATGGGTTGGGGTTGACCGGCCGGGGCGAGGGAGTCGCCGCCATCGCTGTCGCTCTCGTCGAGGATCGTCAGAAGCAGTGACACACTCACCCCATGGTTGCTATCCCCGAAGAAGTCCTGCGTTGGCTCGATGCCCCTGAATTTGCCGTTATCGCGACCATCTTGCCGAGCGGACGCCCGCACCAAGCAGTGGTCTGGGTGACCCGAGATGGCAACGATGTGCTGGTGTCGACCGTCAAGGGTCGTCGCAAGCACCTGAATGTGGAAGCGGATCCTCGATGCAGCGTCATCGTGTACCCGAAAGACAGCCCTTACTCCTACGTTGAAGTTCGAGGCACGGCCGAAGTCGAAGATGAGGGCGCCCGCGAATTGATCGATCGCCTGTGTCAGGAGTACACGGGTAACGATCGGTACACCGCCGACGACGGTACGGACAATGTGCGAATCATCCTGCGTATTCACCCGGAGAAGGTCGTCACGCTCATTCGGTAGGCCGCACCGCTACTGTCTCACCGTGGTACTTCGCCTGCATGACACGTCCACTCGAAAGGTCCGCGAGTTCGCCTCGATCGAACCCGGTCGGGTGGGCATGTACGTATGCGGCGCAACCGTCCAGGGGCCGCCGCACGTGGGGCACATTCGCAGTGGAGTGGCTTTCGACATCGTCAGGCGCTGGTTGGCTGCCCGTGGCTACGACGTCACGTACGTTCGCAACGTCACCGATATCGACGACAAGATCCTGCACAACGCCGGCCATGAGGATGTTCCTTATTGGGTAGTGGCGATGCGCAACGAGCGGGCATTCTCCGAGGCGTATGACGTTCTTGGTTGCCTACCTCCGACGTACGAGCCGCGAGCGACCGGGCACATCCCTGAGATGGTCGACTTGATGCAACGACTTATCGACGCAGGCATCGGGTACGCAGCGAACGGCGACGTGTATTTCGACGTCCGTGCCTATGCGGAGTACGGCTCGTTGAGCGGCCAGAAGGTCGACGACATGCTCGCAGCGGATGACGCCGAGGCTCGGTCCAAGAGAGATCCCCGCGATTTCGCCATGTGGAAGGGCGCCAAAGAGGGTGAACCTTCGTGGGAAACGCCGTGGGGCCCGGGGCGTCCCGGCTGGCACATCGAATGCTCGGCGATGGCGCGCAAATACCTGGGCTCGACTTTCGACATTCACGGCGGCGGCTTGGACCTCGTCTTTCCGCACCATGAGAACGAGATCGCGCAGTCTCGATGCGTGGGTGACGACTTCGCCAACTACTGGCTGCATAACGCGTGGGTGACCACCGCCGGGGAGAAGATGAGCAAGTCACTGGGTAACTCGCTCCTCGTCTCAGAGGTCGTTCAACGAGTGCGCCCCATCGAGCTTCGCTATTACCTGGCGGGTGCGCACTATCGCTCGATGTTGGAGTTTTCCGATGCGATGGTCACGGACGCGGGCCAAGGCTTCCAACGAATCGAGGGTTTCCTGACGAGAGCTGCGGAAGTGATCGGCGACGGTTTCGATGTCGATGCGGACAACAGGCATCCTGACTTCGACGAGGCGATGGATGACGACTTCAATACCCCGCAAGCCATCGCCGTCATCCATGGTGTGGTGCGAGAGGGCAATGCAGCCATCGCACGTGGAGATACCGAGACGGCCAGATCCAGGGCCCAATCTGTGGTGGCCATGCTGGATGTTCTCGGGCTGAACCCGTCGGATTGGAGGCGCGGTGACGCGGGTGGACGCTTGGAGGGCGCGGTTGATGCGCTTGTTGCCGTTGCGCTGGAGCAACGGCAAGCTGCGCGGGAACGCAAAGACTTCGCCAGTGCCGATGCGATTCGTGATCAGTTGAAAGCGGCCGGCATCGAGATTGAAGACACCACGGATGGTCCTCGGTGGTCTCTGAGCGACGACGGTGGGTCCAGCGATGTCGGGTAACTCACAGCGCCGTGGTGCGACCCGGAAAGGATCCAAGAAGGGGTCCACGTCTGGATCGGGAGGTCAACGAAAGCAAGGCCTCGAAGGGAAAGGACCCACACCGAAAGCCAAGGACCGTGCGCATCATCCAGCGGCGCGACGCGCACGAAAGCACGCACCGTCTTCGACGCGGACCAGCCAGATTCATTCCGGTGATGTGGTCATCGGGCGTAACCCGGTTCTGGAGGCCCTTCGTGCCGGTGTCCCGGCGACGGGCTTGTACCTGCAGGTGCGGGCAGAGCCGGACGACCGTTGGCGTGAGTCCCTAGCCCTTGCGCAAGATTTAGGAATACCCGTCTTCGAAGGAGCGCGGGCAGACCTGGACGATCTCTCCCATCACGGAAGTCATCAAGGATTGGTCCTGGCGATCAAGGACTACGAGTATGCGGATCTCGACACCGTGGCCACGGGAAACCTCGTGGTGTTGCTCGATGGCATCACCGACACCCACAACGTAGGAGCAATTGCTCGATCGGCCGGAGCCTTCGGTGCGAGCGGCCTGATCTTGCCGTCGCGAAGATCCGCGGGGATCACGGCGTCTGCGTGGAAAGCTTCGGCGGGAGCGCTCTCACGCCTCCCCGTCGCGCGCGTCACCAATCTTCGGTCGACCCTCGAGACACTCCACAGCGATGGATGGATGTCGATCGGATTGGACGCCCGGGCACAGACGAGCATCAGCGACATCGACGATGACGTAGTTGATGACCGGGTGGCGCTCGTGTTGGGCTCCGAAGGACACGGCCTGTCACGCTTGGTTGCCGAAACGTGTGACTTCTTGATCTCCATCCCGATGGTCGAAGGGCAAGAGTCACTGAACGCGTCCGTCGCCACAGGGATCACGCTGAATGCGATTTTCGATCGGCGTCGACAACCGTAGGCGTTGATGGAGCCCCCGGTCAGGATTGAACTGACGACCTACCGCTTACAAGGCGGTTGCTCTACCACTGAGCTACAGGGGCGTAGGCGCAGGAGTCTAAAGGAGCCCCGTGACGCTGTTGGTCGTCAGAGGGAAACAAGTAGCCTCGTGGTGTCCCGTGATGTGTGTCGACGATGCTGACGCGAAACTGTGGGGTGGGTCGTACGCCGGGCGCGCGATTGAGGGAACGTGACAGAGGGAACGTGATCGAGTGATCGGTTGGCACGTCCCGGAGTACCAACCGGGACTTCCATGGTGGCCGTTGGTGGTCGTCATCGTCGCGATCGTTGTCATCAACATCGTCAACAACCGTCTCGCGCCGCAATCGCACTACCTTCTGTGGTCGTTTGCGAGTTCCGTCGTCTTGATCGCCATCGGTCTTTTGGATGGAAACTCTTTCACCGACATGGGGCTCGGTTGGTGGTTCTATTTGTCAGGTTTCATCTGGGCTCTCGCCTCGATCGGTCTTGTCACCGCCTTCTACGTTGTTGTCAGCCTTTTCAAGAAGACCCGCCAGGCCTTGAAGGACGACAGCATTGGCTCGTTGTCGGCAGGGAAGTTGGCGTTCCGGGCACTCGTCGAGGTTCCGTTCGGAACCGTTTTGCTGGAGGAGATCGCTTTCCGGGCTGTGCTGTTTTCGATGCTGGCACGACGGTTCGGTGTCGTATGGGCGATTGTGATTTCGTCCCTCATGTTCGGGATCTGGCATGTGCTCCCCAGCATCGGAACTCACGAACGCAATCCCGCCTTGGGTTCGGTCGTCGGGAAGGGCTTGCGCGCCAACATCCTGACCGTTGTGGGTAGCGTGCTTGTGACGGCTGTGGCGGGTGTGCTTTTTGCATTGATGCGCATTGTGTCCGGCAGCGTCATCGCCCCCATGGGGCTGCACTGGGCAACCAACGGTCTGGGTTACGGATTCAGTTGGGTCATCCTTCGAGGTCGCGGAAGACGTCGTTCCCCGTAGTCTGGGATGGCACGGTGGAAATGTGCAGGCCGGCGTGGGGGTGAATGACACGAATGGCATTTAGGTCCTACGATGACGCTTATCTTCCTCTCGGTGGCGAACAATCCGTCGCCGATGAACAGCCCGAAACACACGGCGCGGTTCACCCTGGATCAGGGTTGACCACGAAGGAGTACCCCATGGATGCTGTCCGCCTCGACAACGAAGCGGCAGGAAGCAGCTTGAGTCAGCGTGATCGTCAGATTCTCGAGTTTGAGCGTCAGTGGTGGAAGTACGCGGGGGCCAAAGAGCAGGCAATCCGTGAACTCTTCGACATGAGCGCCACGCGCTACTACCAAATCATCAATGCGCTTATCGACAACCCCGACGCCCTGGCGTTCGATCCGATGTTGGTCAAGCGCTTGCGCCGGATGCGCGCGGCCCGTCAACGGGCCCGCTCGGCTCGCAGGCTCGGTATTGAGGTCACCGGCCGCTAGAGGCGCCTACGCGTGACGTGGGCGTAGGGGCCGTGGGTGCCCCTGAAGCCCGGTAGGAAATTTGCACTCTCCAGGGGTGAGTGCTAACTTTAACTTGGCACTCGACACCTGAGAGTGACAACTTTCCACGCGGACGTTCCGGAGGAACAGACCCCTATGTCAAAAATGATTGCATTCGACGAGGAGGCCCGGCGGTCGCTCGAGCGCGGCATGAACGTGCTCGCCGACGCCGTGAAGGTCACCCTGGGCCCTAAGGGCCGCAACGTCGTTCTCGAGAAGAAGTGGGGCGCCCCCACGATCACCAACGATGGTGTGTCCATCGCCAAGGAGATCGATCTCGAGGATCCCTACGAGAAGATCGGTGCCGAGCTCGTTAAAGAGGTCGCCAAGAAGACCGACGATGTCGCTGGCGACGGCACCACAACTGCAACCGTGCTTGCCCAGGCACTCGTTCGTGAAGGCCTGCGCAATGTCGCTGCCGGCGCGAACCCCATGGGTCTCAAGCGCGGCATCGAAAAGGCGACCGATGTCGTCGCCGACGAACTCCTCGCCATGGCGAAGGACGTCGAGACCAAAGAGCAGATCGCATCAACCGCTGCCATTTCAGCCGGTGGCGACGCCGAGGTCGGCGAGCTCATCGCTGAGGCGATGGACAAGGTCGGCAAAGAAGGCGTCATCACGGTGGAGGAAAGCCAGACCTTCGGTCTCGAGCTCGAGCTCACCGAGGGAATGCGTTTCGACAAGGGCTACATCTCGCCCTACTTCGTCACCGATGCAGAGCGCATGGAGACCGAGCTCGAAGACCCGTACGTGCTCATCGTGAACTCGAAGATCTCTTCGGTGAAGGACCTCGTTCCCGTTCTGGAGAAGGTCATGCAATCCGGCAAGCCGCTGGCGATCATCGCCGAGGATCTCGAGGGTGAAGCCCTCGCGACCCTCGTCGTGAACAAGATTCGCGGTACCTTCCGCTCGGTCGCCGTCAAGGCTCCGGGCTTCGGCGATCGCCGTAAGGCCATGCTGCAGGACATCGCGATCCTCACCGGTGGTCAGGTCATCAGTGAAGAAGTCGGCCTGAAGTTGGAGAACGCAACCCTCGACCTCCTCGGTCGCGCTCGCAAGGTGGTCGTCACCAAGGACGAGACGACCATCGTTGAGGGTGCGGGCGACGCGGAGCAGATCCAGGGCCGCGTGAACCAGATCCGGACCGAGATCGACAACTCCGATAGCGATTACGACCGCGAGAAGCTGCAAGAGCGCCTGGCCAAGTTGGCCGGCGGTGTCGCCGTCATCAAGGTCGGCGCAGCCACGGAGGTCGAACTCAAGGAGCGCAAGCACCGCATCGAAGACGCCGTTCGCAACGCGAAGGCGGCCGTCGAAGAGGGCATCGTGCCCGGCGGCGGTGTTGCCTTGATCCAGGCGATGAAGGCGGCCAACTCGAAGATCGACGCCCTCGGCCTCGTCGACGAGCAGGCCGTGGGAGCGAACATCGTTCGAGTGTCGGTGTCAGCACCGCTTAAGCAGATCGCCGAGAACGCCGGCCTCGAGGGCGGTGTCGTGGTGGAGAAGGTGCGCGATCTCCCCGCAGGTGAGGGCTTGAATGCAGCCAACGGCGAGTACGTCGACATGGTCGCCGAAGGCATCATCGATCCGGCGAAGGTGACCCGGTCTGCTCTGCAGAACGCGGCATCGATCGCGGGCCTGTTCCTCACCACCGAAGCCGTAGTTGCGGACAAGCCCGAGCCTGCACCGGCGATGCCGGCAGGCGGCGGCGACATGGGGGGTATGGACTTCTAGCGGTCCGATTTCCCTCAATTCGCCTCACGAACACCTCGCTGGGGGCGGTTCCTTCGGGAGCCGCCCCCAGCGCTTTTTGTCAGTTGTCGTCCGGAGCGTAGATATGCAAGTCACCATCTGATCGAGCTGTCAAAAAGATGACCAGAACGATGATGGTTTCGATTGTCCACACGGCGAGAGCCAGACGAGGATCGAGTTGGGCGGCGATGACTGCGATGACGGCAACAATCGGCACCAACACCAGATGATGAATCGTGTCTTTGGTCCATTCCTGACCACCTGGCTCGCTTCGCCCTAGTGCTTGCTGATCGTTTTGGACACTGCGCATGAACCAACCGAGGAAAATCGACACTAGCCCGATGAGCAACGAGAAGATCTGCAGCACCATCGGCCGCGACAGTTCGAAGGTACTCACCAAGTGGGCGCTGAAAGGGATGAGAGACACCGTCGCGAGAAAAGCGAAGTTGATGGCGATGGAACGCGAACTGACGAATCGAGCCGACGCTGCGGCGTGATGCTGGAACATCCACAGCCGAGCGAGGATGACGAAGCTGATCAGCCACCCGGCGAACGCCTCCCAATCGCTAAGCAGGACCTGGACGACTTCTGTGCCGGGGGCCGGGTCCTCGGGGATCTTGAGCTCTAGTACGAGCAACGTGAGCACAATGGCGAAAAGACCATCGGTCAGAGCACCGAGTCGCTCGGATCTGTAGAAGGTGCGCTGTTTGCTCATCAGGGCATTAAACCGCCGGTCATAAGGGGTTGCGGGGACATCCGTGTCGATTTGGCACAGTTGCCCCGTGGAGCGATCGTGGAACATCCGGCAAATCGATGGCGCCGACGTCCGGCTGCGCAGCTCTCAGTCGACCGGCCGCGTGGACGTCGATGTGAGCGCTCCGGTTCGAGCGGGAGACTTGTGGATCCAAGAGACCGACGTTCGGATGAATCTGACGATCGCTCTCGATCGGATAAAGACAGGCAACTTCCTTACCGACGGTGCGGTCCGGGCCTTCATTTCCGGCTACCGAGCGCACGATCTTGTCTACGCGGGGGCGGGCAACACCTCCGGTGAGGCTGCGGAGATCTCGGGACGGGCAAGCGCCGGGACCATCGATACCCAGATAGTGCTCGCCGTGTCGCCGGTGGGAACCGACTGGCAATCGATGAGTGAGATAGAGATCATCGGCACTGTCGAGTTTGGGCGCGTGCACATTCCGCTGCCGGGGGTCGGAACGGTCGATGATCTCGTGGTCGACATCGATGCGCGCCTTGCGGTTATGCCGGCGTAAGGCCCGGCCAACGCGAGCCTCGACCTAAACCCCGTCCCAGCGCCCTGCGTGCACGTCATCCGCGTCCACGATGCGATAGCCGTAGCCCTGCTCCGCGAGGAAGCGTTGCCGGTGCTGGGCGAAATCGGCGTCGACGGTGTCGCGCGTCACGATGGAGTAGAAGTGCGCCGTCCGCCCGTCCGCCTTGGGTCGCAGGATCCGACCGAGTCTCTGTGCTTCTTCCTGACGTGACCCGAAGGTCCCGGAGATCTGAATAGCGACCGCGGCTTCGGGTAGGTCGATGGAGAAGTTCGCAACCTTGCTGACGACCAGAACGTTTATCTCACCCTCGCGAAACGATTGAAACAGTCGTTCGCGCTCCTTGACCGAGGTGTCCCCGGTGATCACGGGTGCATCGAGATGAGCGCTCACTTCCGCTAGTTGATCGAGGTACTGACCAATGACCAGCACCTGCTCGCCGGAGTGGTGGGCGATGATCTCATCGATCAGACGATTCTTCTCGGGTGTGCAGGCGGCAAGCCGATACTTGTCTTCCGGCTCCGCCATCGCGTAAACCATTCGATCCGGCTCGGGCATGTCGACGCGGACTTCGACGCAATCGGCCGGAGCGATGTAGCCCTGGGACTCGATCTCACGCCACGGTGCGTCGTAGCGCTTCGGGCCGATCAGGGAGAAGACATCCGACTCGCGGCCGTCCTCACGAACGAGCGTTGCGGTGAGTCCCAGACGACGCCGACTCTGAATGTCCGCCGTGAATCGAAAAATCGGAGCGGGCAGCAGGTGGACCTCGTCGTAGATGATGAGCCCCCAATCGCGGGTGTCGAAAACCTCGAGGTGTGGGTAGATCCCTTGCCGCTTGGCGGTCAGCACCTGATACGTCGCAATCGTCACGGGGCGGATTTCCTTCTTGGATCCGGAGTACTCACCTATCTCGTCCGCCGTGAGCTCGGTACGGCGAAGCAGTTCGTCCCGCCACTGTCGGGCCGCAACGGTGTTCGTTACCAAAATCAGGGTCGTTGCTTGGGCTAGAGACATGGCGAGAGCACCCACGATGGTCTTGCCGGCCCCGCACGGCAGCACCACCACTCCCGATCCGCCGTACCAGAATCCGTCGGCGGCCTCGACCTGATAGTCGCGTGGCTGCCATTCGGCCGTGTCCAGCGCGATGGCGTGACGCTCGCCGTCGACGTATCCCGCGATGTCTTCGGCCGGCCACCCGAGTTTGACGAGGGCTTGTTTCAGATGGCCACGTTCACTGGGGTGCACCATCACGGTCGTCTCATCGAGCCGCGTCCCGAGCAGCGGTGCGATCTTCTTGCTGCGGAGAACTTCTTCGAGAACAGCGACGTCGATGGCTTGAAGGACGAGTCCGTGGGCAGGATCGTTGGCCAACTGCAGGCGGCCGTAGCGCGCCATCGTTTCCGCAACGTCGACAAGGAGCGCGTGGGGAACCGGGTAGCGCGAGTAACGAATGAGTGTGTCGATGACCTGCTCGGCGTCGTGACCGGCTGCTCGCGCGTTCCACAATCCGAGCGGAGTCAACCGGTAGGTGTGGATGTGCTCCGGTGCCCGTTCGAGTTCAGCGAAGGGCGCTATCGCCTTGCGGCAATCATCGCTGTCGCTGTGCTCGACTTCCAGGAGAAGTGTCTTGTCGCTTTGAACGATCAGTGGTCCGTCCGTCACGCGGCACCCCCGATGGCGGAGAGCAGCCCCGCGAGCAGGCGAGCACGTTCGTCCATGCCGGACACTGACGCCCATTCGTGGTCGGCGTGCGCACCGTCACCAACGGCGCCGAGCCCGTCGAGCGTCGGTACGCCTGCGGCGGCCGTCAAGTTTCCGTCACTGGCTCCACCGACTGCCCGAGATGACAGTTCCGGCAGCCCCATGTCGTGAGCCACGCGCTGAGCGCGAGCGAACAGGTGGGCGGACAGAGCAGACTCAAGAGCGGATCGGTCGATGCCTCCGCCGATAGACCATGTGGCCTCGGGGTGTTGCAGTTCCCAGGAACGAACGCTCGCATCGACTCGCTCTTGCTCGGCGCGAGTCCAGGCCCGAACATCGACGGTCAACGCAGCCTCGGCGGGGACGGTGTTGGAGGTGGTGCCGGATGTCATCACGGTGGGGGTCACCGATGTGCCGAGGGAGCGGTCCGCCCACGTGACCGCTTCGGTGATGAAGTGCGCGGCTTCGACGGATGCGTTTATCCCGCGCTCGGGGTCCAGGCCTGCGTGCGCTGCACGGCCGGTGAATGTCAGGTGATACCAAGACGTGCCTTTGCGTTCGGTTTTCAACGCCCCGTCGGCCGATGGCTCGAGAACGAAGACGGCCTCCGCCTGGGTAATGGCTTCGGCGATCAGGTCGCGGGAGGCCATGGACCCTGTTTCCTCATCGGTCGTCAGCAGCATTCCGCAGGAACCCTCCGGGTGAGCGGACACCATGGACAATGCGGCCCAGCCCTGGACAACCCCCGCCTTCATATCGAAAACCCCGGGCCCCGTCATTCGATCTCCATTCACCGCAAACGGGATGCGCTCCAGGGTTCCCACCGGCCACACCGTGTCCAGATGCCCGAGAAGAAGTACCCGAGGGCTCGACGGTCCCCAGCGCCACACGGGTCGGCCACCGTGCCTCTCGATACGGCCTGGCTCGGACAACCATGCGCGCGATAACTCATGGGCAGCCTCGACCACCTCCGCACAGGCGGTGAGATCGTCGGTGGGGGATTCGACGGTCACCAGTTGACGGGTCGCGTCGACGAGATCGTCCACGCTGAGGTGACCGTCCATCGAGTGAGCCTCGTTCCTCTCGCTACCGTGCTGCCGTGAGCGTTGTTGATGATGCCTGGCGGGCTGCCGCGCGAGCCGAAGAGGCTGCGGGGATATCCATCCGGACCTTGGATGACCCTAATGACCAAGGCATCGCCGTGCGAATCTTCGATGAGGTCTGGCCTCCGGAATCCGGGGCAACCCACGTGAAGTCGAATCTTCTGCGAGCTCTGGTCCACTCCGGAGGCTACGTCGCTGCTGCGTTCGACGACTCCCAACCGGTGGGTGCAGCACTCGCCGTTGTCGGGCGGCACCGCGGATCGGGACACGAATCCGAGAGCGGATCACCGGAAGATGCGTCTTCGTGGCACGCACATCTGCACTCGCACATGGCCGGCGTCGTGGATGGATATCGAAATCGACACGTCGGCACGGCGATCAAATTGCACCAACGAGCGTGGGCGCTTTCTTGCGGGATAGACACCGTGGTGTGGAGTTTCGACCCTCTCGTGCGTCGCAATGCGCGACTCAACGTGCAGAAACTCGGCACCCACGTGCGGGACTACATGCCCAACTTCTACGGCAATATGGACGACGCCATTAACGCCGGGGACCCGTCGGACCGTGTCTTTGCGTGGTGGGTTCTTGATGGTGAATCTGCGATCATTGCGGCCCGGGCCCCCATCGCCGATGTCGACCCAGCGGACTTTGATGAGACCCGCGTCATTGCGATCCCGGACGACATCGTAAGCCTGCGCACGACCGATCCGGACCAGGCGCGTGAGTGGCGGATAAGAGTCCGGGAGCAGTTTCTCGATGCGTTGGAGCGTGACTTTTCGGTGGTGGGGCTTGATTCGCACGGGTCGTATGTCCTGGCGAAGGGCTCGACCTCATGACTATCGATGCTTTACGCCTGCACTCGTTGCAGATGCCACTGGTGCGGCCTTTCCGCACGAGTTTCGGGACCCAACACGTGCGTGACGTGATGCTGGTCGAGGCCATCGACAGTGACGGCGTCCAGGGTTGGGGTGAGTGCGTCACGTTGGGCTGGCCGGGCTACAACGCCGAATACACCGCCGGGGCAAAACGGCTGATCAAGGAGTACCTCGCACCGATTGTTCTGGGTAAGGACTGGACTCCCGACGGCGTTCATGCCGCCATGAAGGTGGTCCGTGGGCACCACATTGCCCGGGCCTCCGTTGGCACCGCTGTGCTCGACGTGTGGTTGCGTCGCGCCGCTACCTCGCTCGGTGACTACCTCGGAGCGACGCGTGCGGAAGTCGATTGCGGTGTGAGCGTGGGGATCCCGACATCGGAAAGCACCGAGGAACTCCTCGAAGAAGTGGGTTTGTACGTGGATGCGGGCTACCGGCGCATCAAGTTGAAGATCGAACCCGGGTGGGATATCAAGCCGGTCGCCGCGGTGCGTGAGCGTTGGCCGACGATTCCGCTTCAGGTTGATGCCAACCAGGCCTATTCGCGGGAGCACGCCCACCACCTGGCCAGACTGGACGAATTCGATCTCTTGCTGATCGAGCAGCCGTTGGAAGAAGAGGATTGGTGGGGCCACACGCTTATCGCTCGTGCATGCTCCACCCCGATCTGCCTGGACGAATCAATCCTGTCGACAGAGTCGGCAGAGTCAGCGATCGAGTTCGGCGCCGCGTCGAACATCAACATCAAGCCGGGCCGGGTGGCCGGGTTTCTCGAAGCCAAGAAGATCCATGATCTGTGCCTGAGTCGAGAAGTCCCCGTGTGGTGCGGAGGGATGTTGGAGACCGGTATAGGTCGCGCAGCGAATGTCGCTCTCGCAGCTCTGCCGGGATTCACGTTGCCGGGAGACACGAGCGCATCGAACAGGTACTACGCCGAAGATGTCACCGAGCCCTTCGTACTTCGCGACGGCCGGCTCGCAGTACCGACCGGGCCGGGTATCGGTGTCGTGCCTATTCCGGAGAATCTCCGGTCGATGAGTGTTGCTGTGGAGGAATTGACGAGTCCCTGAGATGTCAGGCACTGATCTGAATTGCCACAACGCCGGAGATTCGAGAGACGGCGAGGGTGCGCACCTGTTCGGCGTGGTGGTCGTAGGCCGTGAGAGATCCTCCACCGAGGCGAATGGGGTCAACCAGGAGAACGGCGGTGGACCCGTCTGACTCGGCGTGCGTCAGATGAACCGTCTCGTTGTGATCTATGGCGTACTTGACGCTGGCTACCACCGTCGAACTATCCATGCGCGGCACCTCGGAGATATCGATAGGTGCCTCGTCCACCCGGTCCCGGAGTTCCTCCGCTCGGAGCACCCGCAGGGTCTTGTCCACAGTTGCTGCCGTTGCCCGCGCGCGGGGCCGTCGCCTCGGTGCGGGTGGGCAAGGAGCAACGAAGTCCGCTCGGACGCCGGGCAAGGACCTGGCTGCGTCGGTGATCGCGTAGACGACTGGCTGCGGGACATCCTTGGAACTGATGGTGCGGAGAAACTCGATCCAGGTGTGCGGATCGGCATCGACCGTGAGGGCGCGGCGCAGTGACGCCTTCGATATCCGTAGCACGCATCCGTGCCCGCGGGATTCAACGTCCGCCAGGTCGCGCAGAGGTCTGCCCACAGCGGGAGTCAGCGGACCGGCCGCCACGATGGTGTGGTCGGCTTGGATGAGAACGGTGTCGACCTCAGCGGCGAGATGAGCAGTGACATTTTTGGCAAGTGCCGCAGAGTCCGAGGTGTCGGCCAACTCACGACCCGCGCTGCTGAGCCCCCCAGCGTTCATAATCCCGAGGACCTCTGCCTCGTGAAATAGCGTGCGTAGGACCGATGATCGTTTCGATCCACGGCGCCGAGGCCATCGGTAGTCGATGACTTCCAGCATTGTGTCGATGTCGCACGCACCCGAGGCCTCGTTGGCGACGGTCAGCAGATGATGTCGCCAGGTGGCGGTGAACGGATGCTCTTCGGTTACCAGCGGTTTGGCAGAGGTGACGCCCTGTCGGTCTCGCCATGTCTGTGCAAGGAGAGCCCAACGACGGCCGGGCGGGGTGCGACGCCAATCGTCGAAGGATTCAGTCGGCATCCATTCCACATCGGAGTCGGTCGCCCCGACAGCAAGCAGCCCCGCCGAGTGCGCGAGGTCGAGTGCGCAGGAAACGGCGAAGCGATCGGCACCCAGGTGCGCGGCAAGAGTGTCGAGCGCGCGGGTGGATAGACCACCGGAACGAAGCACCGCACCCGGCTCCCGTCGCCACAGATCGCCGACTTCTTCGATGACCGAGATGGTGGAGCGCACGTGTGCCCCGGCCTGTTGATCGAGCGTGGTGTGTTCCTCTGCGCTGATGGGCAGTGCTGAGCACGCCGGAGGTGGCCAGATCGGCGCGGGTGCCTGAGCAACCTGGTCTCGAACCGACGTCACAACGTGGGTGCGTTCCTGCGTCCCCCACAACAAGGCCGCTGTGTGCAGGGCATCGACCGCGTGATGCACAGACGATGCGAAATCGGTGGCGTCTGCCGCGTCCACCCGGGTGACCACTTCGTCGATGAGCACGGGAATGGATGTCGGTTGCTCGGCGGTGAGTTCGCTTGCCACACGGAGAGTGAAGTGGTGCAGAACATCGACGTCGTCCAGGTAACGAGCAATGGATGGACTCGTCGACGCACGAGTCGTCAACGCCCGCATGTCCGAGGGAATGGGGTGCACAAGATCGGGGCGTGCGTTCAACAGTGCGGAGATTTGATCGTCACTGCGGGAGCGGAGGTCCTCGGCGAGTGTCCGAGGTTGGGGTGAACTCATGGCGCTATCGACGCACTTCCCGTCGGGCTCTCGATGAGCGCAGGAGACCGATGATCACGATCGCCAGGCCGACGCCCGTCAGCATCGACAAGAACCACCACACGCCGGATAGGCGAACCTCGGGAAGGAACAAGGGAGTCAAGGCCACCAGGGCGCATCCGAGGCCGATGATGGTGATGACGAATCCTGTACGCAGGAGCCGATCGCCGTGGGGGGAGCCGCTTCTCACTCCACTAGCCTGCCATGCCCTGACAGTGAAGGCGTGTCCAAGGCCGTAGGATCGGGCGCCAAGCACCCACGGGGTGATCGAGCGAGGAGCGACAGGTGCCGACAGGAATCGTGAAGTGGTACGACTCCGAGAAGGGGTTCGGCTTCATCACTGCCGATGACGGCGAGGACGTCTTCGTTCACGTATCGACGTTGCCGGACGGGGTACCTGCATTGCGCCCGGGCACGAAAGTGGATTTCGGGATCGTTGATGGGCGTCGCGGAAAGCAGGCGCTATCGGTCACCATTCTGGAAACCCCGTCCGTTGCGAAGGGTTCGCGGAAGCCGGCCGATGACATGGCCGTGATCATCGAAGACGTCATCAAGCTGCTCGATGGGATGTCCGGGCAGTTGCGACGAGGGCGGTATCCCTCTGATGACATGGCGCGCAAGGGCGCGGCTGTCTTGCGGGCCGTTGCAGACGACCTGGACGTATAGCGCACCTGCCGACTCTGTTAGCGACGCAACCGGCAACGCAGTTAGCGAGACATCCAGCTCGAACCCCGCTGCCACGAGCGTGGACTATGCGCGTTCGAGCCGGAAGACCCAGATGCCTTTCGCTGCATCGCCACGACCGGCGACTACCTGCAGGAGAACGCCATCGGGTGGAATTTCTTGTAAGTCCGGGTAGGTGAATCGGTAGTAGGTGGTTTCCAAAGGCGTCGACACCAAACGTTGCTGTCCGATCACCGGTGACCATCCAGAGTCGGCGACCACGGGATCGACGCTGATGCCGATTGTCTCTCCGGGAACCACGGGAATGCGCGGGACGTTGTCTCCGGTGCTGGCCTCGGCGATCAAGCTCTGGGCGCAGTCTCCGGGTTCGAGAGCCGGTGAATCGAACGCCCAGCAGATTGCCTCTTGGAACTTCGTCGTGGTACCGGCGAAAACGGACACCCCGGGCGCTGGTTTCTCGCACGCCGTCAGCGTCAAGGCCGCGGCGGCGGCGATCACCACGATCGACGCGATTCGACGGCGCCGGAGTTCGGGAGACGGTGGAAGAGGCATGGTCGGACACTACCCGGGTGCCGTGCCGGCTTCCGGATGAGTGACCCACCGACGGTGCGGGGTCCCGCGTGGGTCACAATCGTCCCGTGCCGACCGATGTCAAGGAAGACGCTGTGCTGCGAGACGCCCAAGGTCTCGCGCACGATGCTGTCGTCGATGAAATGGGAGCTCGACTCGTGGGCTCTTACCTCGGTTTCGCCATGGAATCAGAGAGATTCGGAACCCACACCTTCGCCTGCGACGACCCGGCGTACGTCGGCTGGCAATGGGCCGTGAGCGTGTCACGTGTGCCGCGGGGGAAAGCCGCGACTATCTGCGAAATCGTCCTGCTGCCGGGGCCCGAGTCCCTGGTGGCTCCGGAGTGGGTGCCCTGGAGCGATCGCATCCGCCCGGGCGACCTCGGGGTAGGTGACGTTCTCCCCACACCTGCGGACGATGCCCGACTCGTCCCTGGCGTGAGCGGATCAGACGAAATCGACGCGATCATCGATCGTGACGAGCCGCGAGGATGGACCGGTTGGGAAGCGGGCCTTGGTCGAGCGCGAGTGCTGTCGATCGCCGGTCGTGATTCGGCGGCGGACAGGTGGGATGACGGGGATTTCGGTCCCACCTCAGAAATGGCCGAAGCGGCGTCGAAAAAGTGCGCGACGTGTGGCTTCGTCGTGAGTGTCGCGGGTCCACTGTCACGCTCGTTCGGGGTGTGTTCCAACCAGTTCGCTCCAGCCGATGGTCGTTTGGTGTCTTTGGCGTACGGCTGCGGTGCCCATTCCGAGGTACTCGAACCCGCCGCCGACGATCTGTGATCAACGCGCTTGTAGTCGAGACCGTCGCCACCGGAAAAACACGAGGCCAATAGCGCCGGTGAGTGTCCCCACTGCCGCGACCGCCCACCACCACACGCTCGATGCGCCTTGGTCGACTCCGGATGTGATCGACAGGATCACCCACGCGACGACCCAGAGAATCGTGCCGGTGGCCACCGCGGGAATGGCGGTCTCGTCAGGTGACAACGAAGTACGGGGCTGAGTCTTGTCGGTCATCATCTCCATTATGGCTGGCTCGTATATGGGAAGTCTGTTGCGTTGGATGTGTGCAGTGACCGTGCGTGCCGGATCGTAGGCTGATGCGTTGTGGACCCTCGGACTCGACGCATCATCACTCTCGCGGTGCTGGCAGTAGCGGTGGGTGCTGTGGTGCTCGCGGCCTTCATCGCCCGATGACATTGATCGTGGGAGCGACGCCAAGAAAAGCGGCTGCATCACGAGTAATCGCGATCATGACGGCGGCGATCATGACGGCGCTGTCTGTCGCCGCTCCAGCGTCAGCGCAGCAGGAACTGCCGTGGACCGAGGTGTGCCGATTCGATGATCGACGTTTGACGGAGATCAGCGGTATGGCCGCATCGTTGATGCACGAGAACGTCGTGTGGGTTCACAATGACTCCTCCGATGCCGCCCGTCTTTACGCTCTTGATCTCGAGACCTGCGACACCGTGTCGGAACTGCGTCTGCGGGGGGTGCAGGCCCGTGATTTCGAGGCGCTGGCGAGTACGAGAAGTGCGCGTGGGCGAGCCGCCCTCTGGGTTGGAGATATCGGCGACAACCGTGACTCCTGGCCTTTCGTCACGCTCCATCGAGTGTGGGAGCCGAAGACGCTGGGGACGCGGTCGCGTCGGGTGAAGTCCTGGGACTTCACCTATCCCGATCGACCACACAACGCCGAGACCTTGATGGTCAGTGGTCGCTCGGTGTGGGTGGCGACGTGGCAACTCGCCACCGGGGGCTTGTATTCGGTCCCTTTGAGTCGCACCGTGGCTCGTGCTGAGCGACTCGACGATGTCGGTCCGTTGACCACGGATGGCGCGATACATCGGGACGAACGGGGTTACGTCCTTCGGGACTATCTGGACGTCCACTTCTATGTGGGCCTGCCGCCGGGAAGAAAGCTCGCCACCTTCGCATTGCCACGTCAAGTGCAGGGCGAAGCGATCACCTGGACGTCGGATGGAACCGGGCTGCTTATTGCGAGCGAGGAGGACGATCGTCTGCTGCGGGTCGATCCGCCGTGGTGGGTTCTGGCGGCGATGCGCCCGCCGGATCATCTCTCGTGAGATGCGGTAGCGCGTCATCGTTCATCGGTTCTGGTTCTGGTTCTGGTTCTGGTTCTGGTTCTGGTTGTGGTGCCGGTGTGGTGGTCGTGACCGGCCTGATGAGCAGGAGTGCCAGTGCGGTCGCAAGGAGCACCGGAACCGTGAGGAAGGCCAGGTGGAAGCCGATCTGATCGGACAGCACGCCGAGAACGAACGGTGCGATGCCTCCGGCCACCCCGGCTGCCACAGATGACAAGCCGGAGGCGCGATCGATCCTTCCCCCGGAGCTTGCGACAGCGCGCGAGACACCGATGGGCCAGTGGACCGCAATGCCGAGGCCAACAACGAAGAGCGCCGTCACGATCATCCACGCACGGGTGAAGGTCCAGGCGACGAAGAAGGCGGAAAGCGTCAGCACGATGGAGGAGATGAGCAGGCGATCGACGCTCCATGTTTGCGCGAGTCGGCTACCGACGATGCGTCCGAGAAACATTCCACCGGTCACGGCCGCGAGGCTGGCGGCAGCAGCGGCGGGACCCAACCCTGCTCTCTCGCGCAAGAGGTCCGCGCTCCACAGCGTCAAGGTGAATTCAGTTGCGAGGAGAAGACCGACGACGCCCAGAGACCAATAGAAACGTCGGGGCATCGGTGAGTGATCGTTTCCGAAGTGTCCGGCCGTGGTGGGGCGCTGTGGCCGGGGAGCCTGCGCAAGCTGAAGACGGGGCGTTTGCGGCTGCCGGCCGCGAACAAGCTCGGTCACCAGGAGGGCGACGATGAGACCCCACAGCCCGATGCGCCAACCCCAGGCCAGCGCGGTCGTGAGGCCGATGATGAGGGGGACGAAGAAACCGAAGAGCGCGGCAAGAGCGTTCGCCTGCGTCAGCGCGGCGGGTCCGGCTGACCCCTGGTAGTCCAGAATGAAGGCGCTGGCGGTTGCCACTAACGACACCCCTCCGCACGACACCAGGGCTGTCCCGATCAGGCTCGCGGGTAGGCCGAAGGGTGCTGTGTAGACGGCGATTCCGAGGCTCATCACGATGACCGCGTACCGAATGACGCGACCGCGACCCCAGCGCTCCATCAGGCGAGGAATCAGCAGCCCGGCAATCACGTTCGCTGCGGCGAAGACGATGGCGTGGAGCGACGCGATGGTGCGCGAGGTGCCCTGCTCGTCACGCAGCAGAGCCTGAGTGGCTCCGAACCCGTAGAGAAAGAAGGCGAACAGCGACAGTTGCAGATACGTGATCCACGTGATCCGATCGAGGTGCGGCCGACGCCCGGGATCGGGCGACGATGTCACGCGAGTTGTGAGATGACGTAGTCGAGGCAACCCGTCAGGGCGCGAACGTCATCGGGCTCGACGGCCGGGAAGACCGCAATTCTGAGCTGATTTCGGCCGAGCTTGCGGTAGGGCTCGGTATCGAGGATGCCGTTCGCGCGAAGAGCACCGGTGATAGCAGTGGCGTCGATGGCGTCGTCGATATCGATCGTCACAACGACCGAGGAGCGATGCTCCGGCTCGCTCACGAAGGGGGTGGCAATGTCGGTGCTTTCTGCCCAGTCATACAGAACTCCGGACGACTCAGCCGTGCGACCTGTGCACCACGCCAGACCACCGTTGTCGTTGAACCAGTCAACCTGCTCGGCCATCAGGAAAATCGTCGCGAGTGCGGGCGTGTTGTACGTCTGGTCTTTGCGCGAGTTATCGACTGCGGTTTCGAGGTCGAGGAAATCGGGAATCCAGCGTCCGGAGGCCTTGATGCGTTCCGACCGGGCCAGAGCTGCAGGGGACATCAGGGCGATCCAGAGGCCCCCGTCAGAGCCGAACGACTTTTGGGGAGCGAAATAGTAGACGTCGAACTCAGCTGCTTCGACATCAAGTCCGCCAGCCCCCGATGTCGCGTCGACGAGCATGAGCGCATCGGTGTCTGCCCCGGCGACTCGGCGTGGAGCCACGATGACTCCGGTCGATGTCTCGTTGTGCGGAGAGCAGTACGCGTCGATTCCGGCTTCCGCCGTGAACGCCGGAGCGGTGCCGGGATCAGCGGTGATGATCGTCGGTTCGCCGAGGTGGGGAGCCTTCGCGGCACCTGAGGCGAACTTCGCGCCGAATTCACCGAACGAGAGAAACTGTGCTCGGTCGTCGAGCAGCCCGAACGTCGCAATGTCCCAAAACGCCGTCGAGCCTCCGTTTCCGAGGACCACCTCGTAGCCGTCGGGGAGCGCGAACAGATCTCTCAGACCCGATCGCAGTCGGGCAACTTCGGATTTGACGGCCTTTTGACGGTGCGACGTCCCTAGGTAGGTCTGCCAGACCCCGGCAAGCGCGTCCACTTGGGCTTGGCGCACCTTGGAGGGGCCGGCCCCGAAGCGCCCATCGGCGGGCAGAAGTTCGGTGGGGATACGGATGCCGTCAGACACTGGTCCTGCTTTCGAAAGTAGAGAGATGAAGCGTAAGTATCCCGTGTTGCGTCTAGGAGTCGTCGTCGGGGACCAGCCAGGATGGCCGCACCATGACGGGGTCCCAGCCCTCGACCTGATCGGGCCGCCGGGGCTTGGGCCCTACATAGCGCGCAGATGGCCGAATCAGTCGTCCGGTTCTCTTCTGCTCGAGAATGTGGGCGCTCCAGCCGGCGATCCGGGCGCAGGTGAACATCGAGGTGAACATCTCCGGCGGAACTTCGGCGAAATCCAAAATCACGGCGGACCAGAACTCCACGTTCGTCGCGAGTGCGCGGTCGGGCCGTCGCTCCCGGAGTTGCGCTAGAGCTTCGCGCTCGAGCGCCGCTGCGACCTCGTACCGAGGGGCCCCCAGGTCCCGAGCCACATCGCGCAGGATTCGCGCGCGGGGATCCTCAGCGCGATACACGCGATGACCGAAGCCCATGAGACGCTTATCGGCATCGAGTGTTTGTCGAACGAAGGTGGCAGCGTCATCACTGTTTTCGACTTCCTCGATCATCGAGAGCACGCGTGCCGGCGCTCCGCCGTGGAGTGGGCCGCTCATGGTTCCGATAGCTCCAGAAATCGCCGCTGCGACGTCGGCTCCGGTCGATGCGCTGACCCGGGCGGTGAGGGTGGAGGAGTTCAAGCCGTGCTCGGCGGCGACAACGAAGTACGAGTCGATCGCCTCGACATGACGGGGATCCGGCTCTCCCCGCCAACGGATCATGAATCGCTCGACAACGGTATTCGCTTGATCGATTTCTGCTTGCGGGACCATCGGCTGCCCCAGACCCCGCGCAGATTGCGCAACGAAGGACAGCGCCATCACCGACACGTGAGCGAGATTCTCACGCGCGGTGTCGTCATCGATATCCAGAATCGGTTGCAAACCCCAGGCGGGAGCGAGCATGGCGATAGCGGATTGAACATCCACGCGCACATCACCGGAATGAATCGGTATCGGGAATGGTTCCGCCGGCGGTATCCCCGGGTTGAACTCACCGTCCACCAGCAGACCCCACACATTGCCGAAGGACACCCGGCCGACCAGGTCGGCGACATCGACGCCGCGGTACCGCAGGGCGCCGCCCCCGCGATCAGGCTCGGCAATTTGTGTCTCGAAGGCAATCACGCCCTCTAAGCCCGGGACGAACTCTCGCATTTCTTCCTCCTGAGTCGAGGGCCCTATTCAACACCTGCGAATCCATGATGGGATGCGGATATGCAGGGATCACCCGATTCGCCGGTCAGCCCGGCGGATATGCGGGTTTCCTACACCGAAGGCACCCTCGACGTCTCCGACCTGGCATCCACGCCACTGGAGCAATTTCAGGAGTGGTTCGCCGCCGCTTCGCACGACGAGAGAGTCACCGAAGCCAACGCGATGGTGTTGGCGACAGCGGACGCCGATGCGGCTCCCAGTACTCGAACGGTGCTGTTAAAAGGGGTTGATGAGCGCGGGTTCGTGTTCTTCTCCAACTTGACCTCTCGGAAGTCTCGAGAGTTACATGCCAACCCGAACGCGTCGGTGACCTTCCCGTGGTTTGCCCAGCACCGGCAGGTCGTTGTCTGCGGACGAGCAGAAGAGATTCCCCGAGACGAAACGCTTGAGTACTTCAGATCACGTCCACACGAATCGCAGTTGGGTGCATGGGCGAGCGACCAATCGACACCCATCGAGTCCCGCCGAGTGCTAGACGAGCAGTGGACGGCGCTGCACGAGAAGTACCCCCCGGGCAGCGAGGTCCCCCTACCCGAATCGTGGGGTGGCTGGCTTATGCGTCCCACGACGATCGAGTTCTGGCAAGGCCGCCCCTCACGCCTGCACGATCGTCTGCGCTTCGTCGGCCAAGGCTCCCTTGCCGAGGCAGGAAACTGGCGGGTCGAGAGGCTCAGTCCGTAACGCGCTAGTCGGACCGGCGTCGAATCTCGTTCGCGAGAGCGATGGTGACGAACTCGTCGATGGATATTCCCGCGCTCTTCGCGGACCGCCGCAACTGTTTACGCAACTGCTTGGGGATGGTTGTCTGGATGGCTACCTTCTTGCCCTCGAGAACCGCATCGCCGGTATGCGCTGACGCGACGTGGGTCGTGGGATGAACGTTCGCGTCCGGCGCCTTGCGCAGTGCGGGCCGAGGTGCAGGATCGAAATTCGGACTCATCGCATTCCTCCTGGAAAGAGTCGATCGAGAAGAGTGTCGAAGCGTTCGGATAGTTCACGGCCGGCAGGTGAGTCCCACTCGTGAATCGGCATACCAGCTCCCTCTGCCTGGGCAATGGCGTTTCGTTCGGGAATCTCGACGTCACTGACCTGTCGATCGAAGTACGCGCGGAGCTCTTGCGCGCGATGACGGTGCTCGGCAACGGTTGATCGCATCCGATTCAGCACGATCGTCGGTGCCGCGAGAGTTCGATTGGTGGATTCACGCACCAGGTCGATCGCTTCGACAGCCTGCTGTGCGCCTCGGAGGGCGAAGTAACCAGGCTCGGTGACAACCACTGCCCCAGACGCAGCATGGAGTGCATTTCGGGTCATCTCACCGAGGGACGGAGGGCAGTCGATAACAACGAGTTCGTAGCGGTGTCCGATCCCTGCAAGCACGGTACGCAGGCGCTGTTCGGATCCCGGTGCAGCTTCGGCGACTCGGTGCTCGACGGCTGGTTCAGACGGTAAGACGTCGGTGCCCCGCCCCCAGGTGCTCGGCACTATCGCCTCCGCGGCGACACCCGGCCTGCCATCGGCGAGAGCGTCGCCCACGGTCAACGCCGGATCCATCAGCCCGACGCCCATGGATGCGTTGGCCTGCGGATCGAGGTCGACGACGAGTGTGCGCCAATGGCGGTTCCATGCAGCGCTGGCCAGTCCGAGGGCCAGGGTGGTTTTGCCCACTCCACCCTTCATCGACAGCACAGCGATCGTCGGCACGATGGAACCCTACGCGCCGAGGAGTATCGGCAGCCGCGTGCCGAGCCTTATCCCTTCTTGATCGCCGCAAAATCAGCGAGGGCGACTTCGCGCTCGGCCTTGTGATCGACGATCGGCTCGGGATAGCCGTGGTCGTAGCCCCCGAGAACATCCCACGGCTCGTGGGCCGTCTTGCCGGTGAGGTGGCGAAGTTCGGGAATGTACCGGCGCACGTAGTCGCCGTGCGGATCGAACTTCAAGCCCTGAGAGATCGGATTGAACACTCGATAGAAGGGGGACGCGTCGGTGCCACACCCGGCCGTCCACTGCCACCCATGGGTGTTACTCGCGACATCCCCATCGCGTAGCCAGTGCATGAATTCAGCCGCACCCCGTTGCCACGGTTGGTGGAGGTCTTTGACGAGGAAACTCGCCACCACCATGCGAACGCGGTTGTGCATCCACCCTTCGGCCCGAAGTTGGCGCATGCCGGCGTCGACGAACGGGAATCCCGTTCGTCCGTGCGCCCAGGCATCGAAGGCCTCCTCGTCGTCTACCCACCGCATAGCCGAGTCGTAGCGCGCGTCCAGCGATGCACGAACGGAGTCCGGCCGTTGATGCAGGACGTCGGCGTAGAACTCACGCCAACAGATCTCGCGACGAAAGCCGTCATCGGCGTCCGTTAGTTCGGCGAGGATCGAGCGCGGATGGATCTCCCCGTACTTCAGGTGGTGGCTCATGGCGCTGGTGCCGTCGAGATCAGGACGGTTGCGGCCCTCGTCGTAGGTGGATAGGCCGGAGGCGTGAAAGTGCGCCCATCGTTTCCATGCCGCTTCTTCGCCGGCCTCGGGCAGGTCGATCCCGGTGGACTCGAACGTGGGGTGACCCTCGCATTCCAGAGGCATCCACCAGTCGATGTCGCCGGGTGGTTCGGCTGCCGGTGTTCGCCAGCCGTGGGAGAGCCAGGCTCGATAGAAGGGTGTGAAGACGCGGTAGGCAGTGCCATCTTGTTTGGTCACGCGGCTGGGAGCGATCGCGTAGGGAGAACCGGTCCTGACGAGACGAACGCCGATGGCTTCCAGTGCGCTGTGGACAGCGGTGTCGCGGGCAGACCCGTAAGGGCCGTAGTCCGCGGCGATGTGGACGGTGTCCGCTCCCGCGGTGCGCGCAACGTGGGGGACGAGATCGACCGGGTCTCCATGCAGGATGAGCAATTGACGCTCGATGGCGGCACCGAGATGGTCCAGAGAGTCCACGAGGTACTCCTGGCGACTAGGCCCGGCGGGTTCCCAGAGGTGCGGATCGATAACGAAAAGCGGGACGACCCGGCCATCGCCATCAGCACGGGCGGACTCGACCGCCGCCAACAGTGCGGGGTTGTCGAGTAGCCGGAGGTCGCGGCGAAACCACAGGACGGCTGGCACCTGTCAACCGTAGGTGGTCGCCGTCCCGATCGCAGGACGGGTGACTTCTGCCCCGGTACGGTTGGAACGACCACCCTTGGTGTTCCGCCGGGAAAGAGCGCAGGGAGCAGCGTGAGCGACCTCATCGATACCACCGAGATGTATCTGCGGACCATCTATGAGCTCCAAGAAGAAGGCATCACCCCCATGCGGGCCCGGATTGCCGAACGCCTTGGTCAAAGTGGCCCCACCGTCTCGCAAACGGTGGCGCGAATGGAGCGTGACGGTCTGGTCACCGTCGACCAGGATCGACATCTCGAATTGACGGGCACGGGCGAGCAACAGGCGGTGCGCGTGATGAGGAAACATCGACTTGCGGAATGCATGCTGGTGGAAATCCTCGCCATGCCCTGGGAGGACGTGCATGCCGAAGCCTGCCGTTGGGAGCACGTGATGAGCGACGCCGTGGAGAGGCGAATCCTCGACCTGCTCGATCACCCATCGGTCAGTCCGTATGGAAATCCGATACCCGGCCTTGCGGAACTAGATCCGGGCGCGAGCGACGTTGTGGCAGGGCTGCAGGGACTACTGCCGCTCCCTGATGCTGTGACCGAAGATCTGAAGCGGGTGCGGGTCCGACGGTTGGCGGAGACCCTGCAGACCGATGAGGGGTCGATGGCAAAGCTCAGACGAGTGGGTGCCATCCCGGGCGCCGACGTGAAGGCTCGTCGCCTTGAAGATTCGGTGACGATCGGGAGCGCGGGCGAGTACGTCGAACTTTCTGCCGAAGACGCGCGACACATTTTGGTTGAGGCGGGAATGTGACCGATCTGCCCGAGGCTCTGTCCGTTGCCGGTCGGACGGCACTGGTGACTGGCGGAGGGACCGGTATCGGACGAGCCTGTGCCCTCACGTTGAGTGCCCGGGGAGCGAAAGTCTTTGTCCTCGGTCGGACGGAAACCTCTCTTGAGCAGACGCAGAGCATGGCTGCACCAGGATCAATTGAGACCGTTGTCGCGGACGTGCGCGAGAGCGATCAGGTAGACGACGCGTTGCAGCGCATCCTGGCGGAAGGCCCGTTGGACATTCTGGTGAACAACGCGGGTGGTCAGTTCATCTCCGCAGCCGAGCAGATCACACCCAAAGGCTTTCGAGCGGTCATGCGTTTGAATCTCGACGCCACCTGGTACCTGACAACACAAGCGGCGTCGCTGTCGATGCTTGCGAACGGCTACGGCAAAGTCGTGTGCATCACGATGACACCGAGCCAAGGAATGCCGGGCATGACTCACTCGAGTGCATCGAGAGCGGCCGTGGAGTCTTTGGTCCGCACCTGGGCTGCGGAATGGGCATCACGCGGGGTCCGAGCCGTAGCGGTCGCGCCGGGCATCGTTCACACAGAAGCCATGGAGCGCTACGGCATCGATCCGGCGCAGGTGGCAACCGTCGTACCTGCAGGTCGCTTGCAAACACCCCAGGAGGTGGCGGAACTCGTGGCTTTCTGCGCCGCACCAGCCGGCGACTACATCACCGGAACGACCCTGGTGGCCGATGGTGGTCTGAACGTGTCCGCACCGTCACCGCTTCACGCCTGAGCAAACGGCGGCGCACTGACCCCTAGATGCCGGCGCCAGCCAGGCTTGCTGCGCGAGTGAAGTCAGGACGAAGGGGCATACCGGATGATCCGCCAGGCCCCAACTTGACGCCAAGAGTTTGGTGCAGCTGGATGGTGTCGAGGTCAAAGCCGAGCCGCGAGGCTGCCATGTAGAGGCGCCAGACCCGAGCGGTACCCAATCCCGCTTCGGCGACGGCCTCGTCCCAGTGATCCTCGAGGTTTTCGCACCAATGACGCAGGGTTATCGCGTAATGCTCGCGCAGGTTCTCCTCATGCCGTATCTCGAAACCGGCGTCGTTCATTGCGCTCATGATGTAGCCGGGCCCGGACAGTTCTCCGTCTGGGAAGACGTACCGGTTGATGAAACTTGTTCGGTAGTGAGACGGCTCGTCGTTGTTGGGTCGAGTGATGGTGTGGTTAAGCATCCGACCCTCTTCACGAATCTTGCTGTAGAGGAAAGAAAAGTACGACGGATAGTTCTCGCGGCCGATGTGTTCGGTGAGTCCGATGGACGAGACGGCGTCAAATTCTGATTCCGGCACGTCGCGGTAGTCGCTGAAGCGAATCTGGGCTTGCCCTTCGAGATCTGCATCGGCAATCGCCTGCTGACCCCACTCTGCTTGTTGTGCCGACAAAGTGACGCCGATCGCGGTGACCCCGTAGTTCTTGACCGCGTGCAAGACCATGCCTCCCCAGCCACAACCCACATCCAGCAGGCGCATCCCCGGACGGAGTCCGAGCTTGCGGCAGACCAGGTCGAACTTCTCCTCCTGTGCGACCTCGAGGGAGGCATCGGCATCGGGGAAAACCGCGCACGTGTAGGCCATGGATGGCCCCAGGACCCAGCGGTAGAAGCGATTGGAAACGTCGTAGTGGTGATGAATCGCCTCCGCGTCGCGGCCCTTGGAGTGCCGGCGTCCTCGCAAGCGGCGTTCCTGGGGCGGCGGTGCGGGGCGTTTTAAGGCCTGCGGGCCGAACGTCTTGGCCAATTCGAGCTTGTCCCGCCATGACAGGTGCGAGGTATCGAGGGGAAACAGCCGGCTGAGGGCGGTGTAGGCGTCGCCGATGATCTCAAGATCGCCGCTGACGTACGCGCGTGCGAGCCCGAGTTGTGAGGGAGCCCCGGCGAGGAATTGCACTGCGCGGGGGCTGCGAATCTCCAGGATGACGTCGTTGTCCTGCGGTCCCACACTCGATCCGTCGTATGCGCGAAAACTCACCCGTCGATCGGGTGTAATGATCTTCGAAAACGCATCCGCGAGTTTCATCGCTGCTCCACCACTTTCTCGTAAAGACCCAACAGTCGCCCGTGGGGGTCGTACTCCTTCTTCAGGCGCTCGTACTCGTGTCCGCCGTAGATCGACCAGAAGGTGTCCTTGTCGTAGAAGGCCGTCGAATACAGGGACTTGCGTCCATCGAGTTCGATGACTTTCTGCTCGATTCGCCTGTTCACTCGACCGTCGCTTGGGTCGTCGCCATCGGAGAGTGGCACAGTGGACCAGAAGCCGACATTCACGTAAAGCTTGCGCGGGTCAAACTCGTACAACGGCCACCGAGCATCGGGGTCGCGTTGCCGCAGAGGACAAACCCAAATCGGCTCGATCCCTACTTCTTCGTGGAAGAAGTCGAGAAACTCCGGCAGTGCGTCCACCGGAACCTCGATGTCCTGCACCACATGCTCACGTGGCGGTCGCCCCCGGAGCGCATCGGTGCGCGACGAGAAGTCGTATTTGCGATCAAGAGCGATGAACTTCCAATAGACATCACTGCGGAGTTTGGACTTCGGCCACCAACGTCGAATCGCCGGCTTCTGCGCACCGAACGCTCGCGAGCACCAGAACCAATCGGTGTCCCAGCGCCATAGGTAATCGTGAATCGTGACGACGTCCTGTGACTTCTCTTGGATGGACCGGTAGTAGATGCCCATGCCGGTGTAGTCGCTAATCGACATTCCGGCGGGAAGTCGACTGACCATCTCGCCGAGGGTCAGATACTGCTCCGACGGGGTGAAGACTGTCCCATCAAGAAAGTCGACTCGGATTCCGTCGTACTCCATGGCGGCGCTGATGGTGGTCATCGCCGCCGTCATCGCTTCCGCAGCATCGAACCTCAGGTGGCGTAGGTGAACGAAGGGCTTGGTCGGCTCGAGCTCGATCTTCAATCGGAGCGCGTACCCGAGTGATCCGTAAGAGTTGGGGAAGCCGAAGAAGAGGTCACGGTGGGGATCGTTCGCCTGGGGCGTGATGGTCAGCACGTCTCCGTCGCCGGTGAGGATGTCCATCTCGATCACGGACTCGTGCGGCAGGCCGCTGCGGAAGCTCGCGCTTTCGATACCGAGGCCGGTGACGGCCCCACCCAGGGTGATCGTCTTCAACTGGGGAACGCACAGGGGCATCAGGCCGTAGGGAAGCGTCGCCTGGACGAGGTGCTCGTAGGTGGTCATGCCGAGCACCTCGGCGGTATTCGTGTCGGGATCGACATGAAGGACCCCGTCGAACGCCGTCACGTCCAATCGGCCGGCCGCAGAATTCTCGCGAGGACGGAACAGGTTGGATGTGGATTTCGCGAGCCGTAGCGGCTGGCCGGGGGGAAGTGCCGAGAGTTGGCGCCTCAGATCGAGGACGAGCGCGTCGTAGCGCGCGCGCCATCCCAGGGAAGTTTCCACGCTCACGGCGCACAACCGTAATGCCCCGTGCTTCGGGCCGGGCACGAGATAGGTAACAAAGTGACGCACAATGGTCAACATGGAGGGCTATCGGGCACCCGAGCAGGCCGCTGGAGCGGATTCGGCGGCCAGAACCGGGCACGAGTCGTGGATTCACCGACCGTGGGTTCCGTGGGCGGCAGGCGCCGTCGCCTTCACGCTCACGATCTTGGCCGGCATGGTGGTGTTGGCGGACGCGGTGTGGCGCAACGTCGAAATGGAGAACTTCCTCGAACGAGTCGAGGCCTCAGAGCAGGTCATGCAGGATCTCCAGGGAGCGACTGCGGCTGCCTTCGAGGATCACGGTGGCGAGGGCCAGCAGCGAAAGCTCGACGCCGAACTTCGCGGCCTGGCTGCGGATGCAGAGCAAGACATCGCTGCAGCGGGAGCCGACGTGTCGGGTCTGCCCATTGCCATCTGGCACACGGACATCGAACGTGCCCGGCAGGCATACCTTGACCACAACAATGCATGGCAGGAGTACATGGCGCGAGCGTCGGAGTCAGCCTCGGAGTTCCTGGCGCCTCAGCCTCTAGTGAATCAAACCTTCTTCGATGCCGAGGAGCCGTTCTATCGGGCGGTACCGGTCCCCGATCTTTTTGGGCTCTCTGATCAGGTGGCGTTGATCTTCGCGGAGGGTCAGGAGCAGGAGTCGTCGGGTCAGTTGGTCTCTCGACTCGTGCGCGATACTCAGCCGACCGGCTGCGACTCCGGCTGATCGGTGGGCTGTTCGGCCCGCGCCAGCGCGCTCGGCCACCACACTTTGCGGCCGATGTCGTAGGCCAGAGCCGGCACCAGGGTGGTCCTGACGATAAACGCGTCGATCAGCACGCCGAGGGCGACGGCGAAGCCGACTTGACGGAGGGCTACGAGCGGAAGAACTCCGAGTACCAGGAAAGTGGCGGCGAGAACGATGCCAGCGCTGGTGATGACTCCGCCGGTCACGGTGAGTCCCCGCAGGATGCCGGGCCGTGTTCCGATCGTTTTTGACTCTTCCCGCACTCGGGTCATCAGGAAGATGTTGTAGTCGACGCCCAAAGCAACGAGGAAGACGAACGCGAAAAGCGGGAACGACGCGTCGGCTCCGGGGAAGTTGAAGATGTGGTTGAAGGCGATAGCGCAGGCACCCAACGTCGCGAAGAAAGACAAGATGACGGTGCCGATCAAGAGCAAAGGAGCGACAAGGGACCGGAGCAAGATGATCAAAATGATGGAGATGACGAACAGAACCAGCGGAATGATGACGTTGCGATCGCGAAGGTTCGCTTGGTCGATGTCGTAGGCGACTGCGGTCGGTCCGCCGACGCGTGCGTCGGCCCCTGGAATCCCTGCGAGGTCCTCGCGTAGTTCGCCGATGAGGACCTCGGCTTCGTCTGAATCGGGAGGAGCGGTCAGGGTCGCTAGCAAGAGCACCCGACCATCCACGACGGTGGGCTCGGCCATCATCTGCCCCGGAGCGCCCGGTGGTAGGTCGGTCTGCCACACGACGCGGTCGATTCCTTCCGTCGCCTCAACCGCTTCCAGGACGTCGACCGCAGCATCGGCGTTGGCGGTGATCAGCGTCTCGCTCCCGAGCCCGGCGGCGAAGTTCTCGACCAGAATCTCCTGCCCGATGACGGAGTCCACTTCTTCGGCGTTGACGAACGATTCCGAGGTCGCGACCCCGTCTGCTTTCAGCGTGGTGCTGAAGCCTGCGAGGAACAGCAGCACCAGGGCTGTTGCGATCCAGGTGACTCGCGGTCGACGCCCCACGCTGCCGGCGATCTTCGCCCACAGACCGGACATCTTGATGTCTTCTTGCCCGAAACGTGGCGTGCGAGGCCAGAACGCCCAACTACCCGAGGGGAAGCGTTCACGAGTGAAGGGTCCCTTGCCCCTGACCCGAGCGATGCCGAAGACGATCCAGCCGGCGATCGTTATCGCAGCGAATAGTCCGCCGGCTGCCAGGAAGGGGGTGAGTGGAACATCAACGAGGAAACCGATGGCGAGGCCGATGATCGTGGGCACCAGGAAGGCGAGGATCGGTAGCACAAAACTAGGAATCGCGAGAAGGGCCGGGAGGAAAGTGAGCATCACGATCACCGCGGCCACAATGCCGATCGCTGCTACCGGCCCGGTCGACTTGTTGGAGTTCAACTCACTCAGCAGCAAGCACATGAGTCCGATGGAGGTCGTTGCTCCCGAGGCGACAATGGGCTCGACGGTGCCTCGAAGAGCGCGACGAATAGCCGTGGTGTGCAGTCGATGCCGATGCAGTTCTTCCCGATAGCGGCTGACGAGGAGGAGTGAATAGTCGGTCCCCGCGCCGAAGACGAGCACCGTCAAGATGCCTTGACTTTGGCCGTTGAGAACAACAACGTCATTGTCAGCGAGGATGTAGACGAGCGCGCTCGCCGTCGACAGCGCGATACCCGCGGCAATGAGCGGAATGAGCCAGAGGAAGGGACTGCGGTAAACGAAGATGAGGATGATCGCGACCACGAGTGCGGTTGCGATGAGCAGGGTGGTGTCGATGGCCCCGAAAACTTCGATGAGATCGGCGAGGAAGCCACCCGGTCCTGTGACGTTCACCTGAAGGTCGGGGTAGGCGGCGGCCGCTTCTCGAATCACGTCGACGATGCCGAGGAAAGCAATCTCACCGTTATCCAGAAGCGCGGATCCGCGATCACCGTTGACAGCAACGTTGATCAAGACAGCGTCGCCGTCCTCGGATGGAATCGGAATGAGCGGTACCGGATCGAGATACGCCGAGACCTGGTCTCCGTCGGGCACCTGCAGATCGGGAATCTGTTGAATGAGTTCGCCGATGGCTTGTTGATCCGCCGCCGTGAATTGGCCGCCGTCTGGCTTGGACACCACGACCAGAAGCGGGATGGCCGTGCTGTCGGCGAACTGGGCCTGCTCCTCGGCGACGAGCGTTGACTCGGCGGAGGAGGGAAGGAAGGCGGCGTTGTCGTTCTCCTGCACCTGGGACAGCTGTCCGGCCAGGGGCCCAGCCCAACTCGAAATCATCAACCAGCCGATGGCGACCGCGATCGCGAGCCACACACCCTTACGTGCGCTGGGGGTGCGGTCGACGGGCGCAGCGTCGCTTTCCGGAGCCCGAGTACTCACGGGGGAATACTTCCCGACGTCGCGTCGAAGTGCCACCTCAGGGGTCGTTCCTCGCTAGCGTGCGGGTCGTGGACGACGTTCGCTACATCAGAGGCGTTCTGGCCGCCGGCGCACTCGTCTTCGCATTTTCCTCGGTGGCGCTTCTGGTGCTTCCCGCCTGGTTCGCGGAGGCCCTGGGCATGCGTGCGTCGGTAGAAGCCGAGTGGGCCCTGCGGATGGTGGGAGCCTGCTTGGTGGCTCTCGCCGGTCAGATGTGGTTGGTGCGGCGAGCCGATCGCCCGGGAATTCGTGGGGCGGCCGCGGTGATGATCCTCGGAGGCGGTCTGATGACGCTGCTCACAGTCTTCCTGCCCGCGGAGGAGCAGTGGACCTTCATGCGATGGCTCTACCTGGCGTTTGGGTCGAGTTTCGTCATTGCCTACTCCGGGCTCTTGTATTGGGGCTTTCGGGAGCATTAGTTCTGCCGCCGGTGGCCGGCCGTAGGCTGTGGCTTTGTGTCTTTGATTGTCCAGAAGTACGGCGGCTCGTCCGTCGCCGACGCCACCAGCGTGAAGCGGGTGGCGCGACGGATCGTGGACACCAAAAAGTCCGGTGACGAGGTCGTCGTCGTGGTCTCCGCGATGGGGGACACCACGGACGAGTTGCTCGACCTTGCTAATGAAGTCTCACCGCTGCCGCCGGGTCGGGAACTCGACATGCTCTTGACCGCTGGCGAGCGGATCTCCATGGCGGTGCTCGCGATGGCGATCCATGACCTAGGCGCTGAGGCCCGCAGTTACACCGGATCGCAAGCGGGGTTGATCACCGACTCGGCTCATGGTGCCGCGCGGATCATCGATGTTGCTCCTGGGCGGATCAGCGAGGCTCTTGCCGAGGGCGCTATCCCGATCGTGGCGGGCTTCCAGGGTGTTGCACAAGATTCCAAGGACATCACCACTCTCGGGCGAGGTGGCTCCGATACGACGGCGGTCGCGCTGGCGGCCGCCCTGAACGCTGATGTCTGCGAGATTTACACCGACGTCGACGGCGTCTTCAGCTCCGACCCGCGAGTGGTGCCGGCTGCTCGCCGCGTCCCCTTCATCACCTATGAGGAGATGATGGAACTTGCTGCCGTGGGTGCCAAGGTGCTGCACCTGCGGTGTGTCGAGTATGCCCGTCGATTCGATCTACCCATCCACGTTCGTTCGTCGTTTTCGTCGAAAGAAGGAACCTGGGTGATGTCGCCTGAAGCGATCACCCGCGCCATCGAAGAAGGAAGAGCTATGGAGCAGCCGATCATTTCCGGAGTTGCCGCAGATGTGAACGACGCGAAAGTGACGGTCGTCGGTGTTCCTGACAAGCCGGGTCAGGCGTCCGCGATCTTTCGCGCTCTGGCCGACGCCAGCATCAACATCGACATGATCGTTCAAAACGTGTCAGCGGCGACGACGGGTCGAACTGATGTCACCTTCACCTGTCCGCAAGGGTCGGTGCAGCAGGCAATGGAGGCGATCAACGCTCGGCGAGAGGCGATTGAGTTCGAGTCGTTGACGGTCGATGAGCACATTGCGAAGGTCTCGCTGGTTGGTGCGGGCATGCGTTCACACCCCGGAGTCTCTGCTGATTTTTTCCAAGCTCTTGCGGAGACGGGCATCAATGTCGAGATGATCTCGACATCGGAGATTCGTATTTCTGTTGTGACACGGGTAGACGATTCGACGAAGGCGGTGCAGGCGCTGCATTCAGCATTCGGCCTAGACGCTGATGGGGAGGCGGTCGTGTACGCGGGTTCGGGGCGGTGACCGTGAGTTCCGCGAAGGTGAACGTCGCTGTCGTCGGTGCCACCGGCCAGGTCGGCGGTGTGATGCGCACATTGCTCGCTGA
>WLWE01000425.1_pt1 | contig 36534 bp, 31 predicted proteins | sample 6718301 | NCBI WGS metagenome assembly WLWE01 (sample SAMN12718691, study PRJNA515312) | sponge metagenome | isolation source: marine sponge | host: Mycale hentscheli | place: New Zealand: South Island, Marlborough, Capsize Point | collected 2003-05-01
AACAAGATTGGAACGACTGGTGATTACCGACCACCAGCCTGCAAAGCTGTGAACCACAGGATCACTCCATGGAAACAACCGCTTCGCCACCAGAGGAGTACACAAATATTCTGGTGCGGACCTGAAAAGATCGATCGGCGGATACGTACTTAACTATATCGTCATTTCTTTTGCAAAACAGCATTTCGTACCACGACGTACTCCGAATGCCTGATTTCTTCACTTTTTGCAGGACCATTTCCTACGCATTTGTAGAAAACGTATCTCCATGGGACGCATCATGCTCACTGATTTGTGAGAACTTCCCAGACCGTTGTTGTCCCGCTTGTTTCGTTACCAACAATAACAAGATTTGTTGACGTCGGTGATTTTTCTGCAGGCACAAAAATCAATCCTTCGATCCCACTGTCACCAGCTTCTGGATTTGCTGTTCCATCACCAAGGGTAGCAGGCACATCAAACTGCCGATTATTAAAATAGCCAACATGTTTGGATGACTCTGGCTGCGTAATGTCATACACCATGATGCCACCAATTCGCTCAAGTCCGATAAAGGCATATGTCTTCTGGCCGACTGTGCCCAGCACAAGTCCTTCCGGCTCAGGCCCTTTACTGCGGCTCCGCTTTTCTTTTTTTAAGGAGTCGTTGCTGACATTAAAAAATTCCGGGTGTCGCTGGGACGTTATCTGTTCAAAGTCATCACCACTATCAAAGACAAGGTCGCCTGTCGCGAGGTCAAATATTGAGAATGATCGACTCCCGAATGCGAAAAGCCGAGTTGGCCGACCCTTCTCATCGAGATTGTCGTCAACCAGGTCTCGTACAATTTTAAGCCTTCCGAGTTCTGTATCAGCAGTCTGTTTTTCAAACTGAGTCCCAGCGGTAGGCCAATCTTCAAGGCTTGCCTCATCTTGGAACACGCCGCCTTCTTCCAGTCCTGCAACTGCATCATCTGATGTTGGGCGAACACGCGAATCGCCTTCATTGGCTGTTACCAAAAGACGCTTGCCATTCTGCTGATACATTCGAATTGTATCAGGCTGTAAAATACCAAAGAGCCCTGAGCGAGGCCGTATATCGATACGGCTATCTTCATCACTTGCATCAATTCCATTGCCTGCTTCACCAAAGTCTTTATAACCCAGAGGTATGATGCGAGAAACGGTTGCTTTGGCTATGTCAATTTCTGCAACTGCATTCACTTCCTGTAGGCAGACATAGGCAAAATGACTTTCATGATCGACAGCTATCCACTCAGGCTCTGCGTCCTGTGCAAACGTAGCTGGTATTTTCTTTTTGAGATCACCTGATTGAGACACCTGTCCAAAAATACGAAGCCCTTGCTTCTTCAGTTCTGGAATCTGCTTCGCATATTTTCCGTCTGAGTTCCAATCTCTAAATGTCACCGTCCGTGTCTTTAGCTGGTCAAAACCATTACGGACATCGACAATCGTAACCGTACCTTCGGGGTCGATGGTGTACTCCTCATTTGGCTCACCCTCATTTGCTACAAGAACCCAGTGCCCATCAGACGTAAACGTCACCATGTCTGGCAACGCTCCTGCTTCAACGGAACCTTTCAATTCAAGTGATTCGGTATCATAGAAAGCCACCCGACCATTTTCTGTGATAACGCCTGCCTCAGTAGCTACTGCAAGTGTTCCACCCAAGATACTCACGCTATTCACAGCCGACATCCCGTTTCCGAGATCACCTGCGGCATCAATTGAGCCGACCTTCGTCAAACTACCGTCATCACCAAGCCCCAAGACATCGACCTGACCTGATTCAGCGTTCACGACAAAGACTCGTTTTGTCTTCTGACAATATGTTGGTATTTCTGCCGCTGACTTCTTATACAGACCCGTACGAAAAGTCCCTAATGGTCGCAACGTTATTTTAGCAGTCGCCTCGCAAGGTGTGAGTCCGCATACCAACACAACGAAAGACAAAAAAATCAATTGACCAAACACGTAATTACTCAAACCTTTCGAACATGACGATCTATCTAGGTAAATCAAACTACCGATCTATCCTTTTGTCATTTTCAAAACAATGCCATCAGCCTGTTCAGCTAGGTTCACAAAAAGATCAGTTTCATCCTCTCCGATATCTTGATATTTCTGAGGAACCTGGCTTCGTAAGCTGCGAAGTCTTGGATCTGATGACACGTTGATAAACACTTTATATTCAGCCGCTATAATTTTGCTTTCTTTACCGCTCGACTGAATTGTAAACGTGCCATCTTTGTTGATATCTGCAGACATTGGCGCAGCACCGCGTACCGTTCCTGAATTTGGCCGGAGCACAAGCTTACCTGCTTTCAATGGCCGTCCTGTTGGTAAAAAAACTGTGCCGTTTACCTCAGAAACTTCGGCTGCGTTATCTAATTGTGATGACCCACACCCCATACTGAAGCTGCAAAAAACTCCTCCCAATATCACTGCGAAGAGAGTCTTTGTATTCATCAAATTAAATATTTTCATGGTTTCCTTTTAATAATACTTTCTAACGAATTTGTAACTACAGAGATTGCGGAAGCGAAAGCACCCACATGCATGATCGCCTCCTCACTTCATTCCTATCGAAAAAACTATCCACATTAAAATCGTTGTCATTGACGATAATGACATGCTTACTATCCAAAATTGCGAGCCCTTCGAACTTTAGACCTGCGACTTGTTCACCCACTTCCGGTTTCCATTGACCGGCTGTTATATCAGACGCAAAAAAAGGAAGAAGATTCGCAAGGTCAGCTACAAGTGTTTTCTTGACTGGGGTCACGCCAACCCGTGACAGATTGCGGACACCATCTAGGTCTTTATCATCGCCGAGGACGTTGGTCGCTTTATCTAATTCACAGCGATAGATTTTGGCATCTCCATCATCTGATTGCTCAAGAACGAGAAGCTTCTTTGGGCCGATTGACGCCATCGCACAAAGCTTCCCATCGTCAGGGACTACTCCTCCGGTGACAAAATCAGTAGCAGCTGGGTCGCCGAGACGGTAGATGTATTCACACCTCGGCTTCTCTTTTTCCACATCAAAACCAATGAGCCGTACATTCCCCGATCGCTCAGCTGCTTCATTGTCGAATGGGCTCTGCATCAAAGCCCAGATTGTGGATTCATCGGGACTCAGTGCCAATGATTCAAAACCTCTATTGGCTCGGCGCTTTGCATAATGAGCCGGAAGATTTTCAACAATCTGGATATCACTCGACGGAAGTTTCACACCTTTTGGAATAAATCGCTTGATAACCGTGCCGTCGGCTTCACAACATAAAATTGATGGTCGATATTCTTCACATAGCCAGAAGGTTCCATCAGCGAGAAGAGCACATCCTTCAGGATCAATCCCGTTGACATCGGGAGCAAGCAATTCTTCACCAGACGGATTTGCAATGCTATCGTCACCCTCAAGACCGTTTGAACGCCCGGTAATCACTTTTCCTGAAGGGGTTTGAAGTGAAAACTGAGACTGGAGGTTTATTTTGAGTTTCTTTGATTCACCACGGCTCTCGTCAAGTGAACACCCTGAAATCCCAAAGACGAGTACTGTTGGAACAAAAGAGGGATTGAGGAATACTCTTTGTTTTCCATCTGCTGTCTCAATCTTGCGTGAGGGACCTCTGTCGGTTAGCAGTCGGATGACAAACTGGCCGCTATCATCAATCGCTTTCTCAACAGTAACGTCACTTATTCCACCGAGCACTACAGGAACATCGTGTGACACAGATGGATCTTCTTGCGCAAGGATAATCTCAGGAAATACTCCGCTTGCAACAACCTGACACTGCAACGATTTACCACTTTCAAGCAGTGGCTCTTCTGCCTCCCCGTTTCCCGTCGAGGAAATAAAAAAAACTACGACCACGCCACAGAAATGTAGCGCGGCCGCAGCCTTTGAGAACACTTGTGATTGATGACTATGTGCCATAAACCAATCTGTTTTCTCTTTGGAAAACTACCACTCAATATTTGGTTCTCTTACACCATTGGAAGCGGTATAGGCACCACCACCACGCGTAATCATGGAACCAAAGAGACGCACATCAATTGATTCTGAGAGCGTGTGAGTTGCTCCGTCCATACTGCTCACAACAAGAATTCCAGGGTGAAAACCATAAGCTTCCCCATCATTCGTGGCGTTAAAAGCAACGTTTCCATCATCATTTTTTCGCTTACATGTAGGATTACACGTTGGGTTAATACCATGCAACTTAGCTGGTCCAAGCGAGTCAAGTGCAGCGATTGTCTGATTAGTCACTCCTGTAGGAGTCAAATTACCACGGCCCTCATAGGTATCTGGAGCACTTGCCTTTTCAACAAACATCAAAGTGTTACTCAGTCCATCAACAATTTGAGCTACTTTTGTTTCTGCATCTTTAATAAGAGCACCACGACATTCATCACCATCATCGATCCAAGGATTATTTGTCGCAACAATGTATTCCTTGACACCTGTTAACGCTTCGTAGTCACGCTGACCAAAGATATCGGGATCAAGGGAAGGAGCCGCTGAGTCACTGTCTCTACTAGGTCCATCAATACTCGGGTATCCGCCCATCGGAGGCAGCGCTGAAGGACATTTGAAAACACTTGGCTGTATTGTTGCAGCAGCACGATTTGCAGTATCCCACCAATTCTTCGAAAAGTCATAATTGACATTGCCCTGTTCGAGATTAGTGAGAACAAACGCTGTCCATGATGTCTCTTTACCAGATGGATTCCCCTTGGTTGGCGCAGTTGCCGAATCAACGGTGTAACAGGCAGCTGGGAAAAACTTATGTGCATTTTCATAATTATGCATCGCGAGGCCGTGTTGCCTCATATTGTTTGAACATGAAGCTCGACGAGCAGCTTCACGAGCTTGCTGAACGGCTGGCAAAAGAAGACCGACAAGAACACCGATAATGGCAATAACAACAAGAAGCTCAATCAGCGTAAAGCCGCGACTTCGACTTCCAGTGGGCTGAGAAGAATGAGCAGTGTGTAGCACGTCTAACTCCTTAGTGAGAAGATGTAAAAGTATCTATTCGGAAGACAATGTGCCTTCCACCAATTGCAAGGAGTGTCGACATCTTTCATGAGGCAATTGTGAGGCAAATATGAGGATTGGATGAGTTTTCACAGGCCCTATTTTTAAAGGCAAAAATGACTGGTTCTAGAATGGTTCCGGGGGTAGACGGTCTCAGAATCTGCTGTCCTGCAGGTTGAACCCATCCAGCTCCGTTCCATGCTGCATAGTGCTTCAGCGGGACATGAAGAATGCAGGCTAGGCCGGGGTGCATGTCGACCGGCCCCCGAGGTGAATCAGAACCGTTCCTTGCTCGTCTTTCCGATCCCTGGATTGAAGGTGTTGGTCGGGTCAAGTTGCCGATGAAATTCCTTGACGACCGGCTCGGCTTCATACAGATGGCCAACGTTGTGTTCCGCAGGAAATTTGGCTCCTCGAGCCGTAAGCCGCTCGAGCATAAGCGTCTTTATCTGTTCCATATCGGTGCCCTTGCGATACACGTAGATATTGTGAAACACGTGGCACAGGTAGTGTCCGTAGGACAGGTCCAGCACCAAGTCCTTGGTAAGTTCATCGGGGAGATCTTCGATCCAGTCCGGGTCGTTGCTGAGCAGTGCGATGTCAAGTGACAGAACCTCTTCGGTGGTTCGTTGGTGAAGGTTCTGATACCGGAGCCCAGCCCCCGCAGCGCTAAATCTGTGAAGGAGTGCCGCCTCTTGTTCGCGTTCTGAACACTCAAAAAAACTGACCCCTTCCGTTCGACCCCAATCGTTTTCGAGGTATCGCCTCGCCTCGTCGATCGCTTCGTCCGCCGTGACAAGGATGAGAAGGTGCTCGTAGGTGTCCCGGTACTCCAGTAGCCGCTTGGGCAGGTGCTGCGGGAACAGTTTACTGGCGTAATACAGAAAGATGTCTGGTAGATACTTCGGCAGAAACGGGATCTTGTTGAGTAGATATTCTGCCTTCGCCTTCAGAGCATACGCCTTTGGTAGTCGCTCAGTTCCAAGATACTTAATCGCAAGCGCCACGTCCTTTGCGTACTTCTCTGCTGCAGTGAATGTTGCCCTATTCATATACTCGACCATCTCCGGGAGATGCTCGAATGTGCCAAGAATGTCACGGCGCATCGTGACGAAGTGATCAGGATCGTTGGTGCCAAGAATAAACACCTGCTTCTTCTTGGGTGCCTGAAACGTATCGACCCGCACAGCGAAGCACGCGACTTTACCTGCGCTGCCACTGGCTTCGTAGAGTCGTTTTGGGTCAGCGTTATAGCGATTCGGAACATTCGCATCGAGAGTGCGGATGCGATTGACGTAGTCATTGTCAGATGCAACTCGTCCATCATTGATGAGATCTGCATCGGTGAAATCACCGGCTTCAAGGCGGGTAAGAATCTCTTCGGGGGTCTCGCCAAGGTTTTGAATGCCAAGGTGATCGATCAGTTCAAGCGTGCCCTGCTCGTTCACTCGAGCATAGATCGCAAACTCGGTATAGGAGGAACCCCGCTTGCAGAGTGCGCCACCCGCATTGTTCGCCACACCACCGATGACAGTTGCACCAATAGTTGTCGACCCAAGTACCGAATGAGGAACACGATCAATCTTCTTGAGTTCCTGGGTTAACTCAAAGAGAGTCGTACCAGGAAAGGCAAGAGCCTGTGCCCCTTCCCTAAGTAAGTGGAGACCGCGCAACCGACTGACGTTAATAATCACCACGTCTCGGTCGTAGTCGAAGCCACTCGGAGAAGAGCCACCAGTCAGGCCAGTCTTTGCAGCTTGCATGATGATGGCACAGCCGGCATCAACAGCGACTTGAAGAACCTTCCACTGCTCGACGAGAGTCGAGGGGAACACTACAGCCTTTGCGCCACCAAATCCACAGCGAAACCCAGAACGGTAGTACGCGGTATCCATGTCCTTGGTAAGGACATTCGCATTGCCGACAATATTTTTGAAGTCCTCAACAATCTCAGCCATAATTGGAATCCAATTTTTTCAACAGAAGACTGCGTGGTCTGGAGGAGAAAATTGCCGAAGTAAAAATACTATGAACTAAGATAGTTAGCTTCTGAATAATTGACGAATGATTTCTTTGCCAAAAGTTATACAAACAACACCTGCTGTTAAACATGCACCAGCCATCATCAGCCATTCTGAAATCTGTAAATGAAATTTTTCAAAAGCCCGTTCTGCGGGTGTTGGATCTTGTAAGGGTACCACCACACCTGACAGGACACCGTATACAAAACCAATTACAAAAAAGACGCCACCAGCCAAGAAAACAGCCCAACAAAAATCACGCCACGTAGAGTGGGTATCACTCTTTTCGTGCACGTTGTGTATTTTCAAGAATATCTCCTATCTTTTCTCTCATCGATTCAAGACATAATCATTACTTGCTTGATGAAGCCTGCAAATCAAACATCAACCGGTCTCAGGCATAAATGTTGGCATGGTGACACCACGAGGCTCCTGCCATTTCCCTCTGGTTTGTCCAAAATGCAATTCACAGTTTTTTGCACCCCATCCATAGAGTTCTGACACAAGAGAATGGCACGATGACGGCACCAGCCATACAGGCTGACCGCCTCGGTAATATTGATCGAGCTGATATCGAATCAATGCTAAAGCATCTTCTTCTGATCGCATGAAACCAGGCCCGAGCATCATACTTCCAGGATGCTTCACAGACACAAGCACGCCATCAATCTTCTTCGTATCTTCAGATTCAATCACACAGACATTCCATATGTTCATGGCGTTTTCAAGAAAAAATCGATGGTCTTTCTCACGATTAATACAACAGAGTTCGTGTTCCAATCGGACAATATCCTGTAGGTCATCCAGACGTGCATTCCGTACTCTGTGTAAGCCCGGAATCGCACATTCCGGAAGACCTTCATCAGGCACCGCTAGGGTCATATCCTGAAAAATCTGTCGTGGTACGAAACCGCCTCGTGTGTAGAGTGAAAATGAATCAAGGTTCATTGCACTGGAAACAAGACGCGTCGGCTTGTTCTCTTTATCAGACAGACACACAATACGTTCAAGAAGTTGCCTTGCCAGACCTTTCCCGAAATGCTCGGGGTGGACATTCATGATTCCGAGTGAAACATGAGTGGAGCGAGGATGGTAAAAACATGACGCTGCGATCTGCCCCGTCTCTTTTCTAATGGCAAGAAGACAACACCCTGGATCAAGTGCTTCATAGACATCGCAGAACAACATGGTTGCGTTGGGGTCACCAGTAAATATTGGTGCTTTGCCATTGGCTTCATACCAACAATTTGTTGACTCACGAATCAGGCTGGCAACATCATGGTGCTCGTTCGGCCGCATCTGCCGAAATTCATAATGGCTCATGGAGTTTTCTCTGGCTTATAAGGATGCCATGGAGGAGTACCAAACCAGTCGTGCATTTCCTTCTCAAACGGCTTCACAACATCTTCTGGTTCTGGGAATTCGCCCTGATCATTCGTTTCTACGATCCACGTATCCAAGGCTGATCGCATACTAATAAGTGCTTCCCGATGCTCCTGTTTATCTGAATCAACAAGATTATGAATCTCATGAGGATCTTGTTCGGTGTCGAATAACTGTTCTGCTGAAACATGAGGGGACATGAGAGCTCGTGCTGGACCTGTAAGTTCCCCTTTTGCATACAGCTCACGCATGAGAGGCTTAATTGGAAAGCACTTTTCCTTATATCTATTTAATGACGCAAAATGTCGGTCTGGAAAATAGTTCCGAATATAGTGGTAGCGAGTACCACGAACACTCCGGACGCGATTAACTGTCTCGTCAATTCGGTCTCTTGCTGAAAATGCGTAGCGACGCTCTTGCCCACCCGAGTCACCAAGAAAAATTCTTCCATGCATCCCAAGTGGACGAGCAAGACCAGCGCACCACAGCGTGGTGGGTGTCATGTCAATTAAGCTGACAACCTGATCGTTGACCTGACCTGATTGAAAACCTGCTGGTGGCGTATGGCCACGAGGCCATCGAATGATAAGAGGAACATGCAACCCAGTGTCGTAACACCAGTGAATTCCTCGGGGTTCAATGCGTCCGTTGTCTCCGAAAAACATGACGATTGTATTTTCAGCAAGCCCATCTGCTTCAAGACGTTTTAAAATCTTCCCTACCGTCTTATCCATTCCTGAAATTGAGTTGAGGTACCGTGCCCACTCAAGTCGTACCAAAGGGTGATCCGGATAATAGGGTGGCGGCTGAACCTTGTCGGGATCAGCAATTTTTTCGTGATAGTCTTCACCCTTCCACTTGACACGTGGAACACGCCATGTCTGACGATCATAAATATCGTACTCGGCTTCGAGCGTATTTATTTGTGCAAAGAACGGTTGATTCATGGGAAGTTCTTCCCATGAATCTGTGTCGTACAGTTTTCCCTCATTCACGAAATTCAGGTCGAGCTTTCCAGAACCAATCACCTCGCCATTCATTGTCTTGATATTTGCCGTGGTGTATCCAACTGCTTTGAGCCTGTGTGTCAGTGGCCTGACTCCCTCAGGCAGTCGATAGTCATCTTCCCGGTGTGACCGCATGTTATGAGTGTCTGAAGACGTCTGATACATGCCCGTGAAAAATGCGCTACGGCTTGGCGCGCACACTGGTGATGTTGCAAAAACTTTGGTGTACCGCATGCCTTCTTTTGCCAAGCCGTCAAGATGAGGTGTCTTTACATGCTGAGCCCCATAACATCCAAGGTCGAGCTTGAGGTTTTCACCAACGATCCACACAATGTTCGGGTGATCAAAAGTGCTTTCAGCAGATCCAGGAAATGCCTGGAGGCATACGACCAAAACAAAGACACTCGTGCTGAAAAATTGTTTCATTTTATGATCCATAAAAACGCAGTACTCATCCCATGAAAAGAATATGGCAGATGTGGCTCAACCCGCAAATTCTCTATCAATGGCAATCGGTAAATTGCAGGAACAGTATCACGTCTTAAGGGGGAAGCACCGACAAGAGCGTGCGTACTCTACCTTTTTTGGAACCACACAATCAAAAGAAAACGAACCAGAGAACACTGAAAACAACATGTTTTTGTGTTTCCGCCTGGCGACGAAACTTGAAGGCCTGTTAATCGTTGAAAACAACAGTGGTCTTTGTTGTTTTGTTTCTTGCTACAAACATGTACTCTCAAACATATTCTCGTTTCTTCAAAACACTAAAGTTCTTCTTCATGAAATTTGAATTTCGGCGCGGTAACTCTTACTTTGCAGGCTTACTCAGCGTTCTATTTCTGATTCTTTTCTCAGGTTCATTACACGCTGATCCTGTTCGAAAAGGACCCAAGCCGCTTAAGCCTGCTGAACATGGTATTGGGCAACTCGTCAAAGCATTTTCATTTTCAGATATCAACGGTGAGCAGCATACTCTTGCTTCTGAACAGGCCACACAATTCACAGCTTTTTGCTTCACGAGTACATCCTGTCCCCTTAGTCGGAAATATCTACCAACTCTGGTAAAGCTATCTCAGTCGGCGCCTGCACATGTTCAATATGTTCTCGTCAACCCAATTCAATCTGACAAGAAAGAAAATATGCGGGCTGCTGCACAACAAGCACGCAATGCAATCTATGTTCACGATGCTGATGGAAAACTGTCGCAGTGTCTTCAAGCTCAAACAACAACTGATGTGATTGTCGTTGATGCCCGTCGCACGGTGGTCTACCACGGTGCCATTGATGATCAATACGGCTTTGGATATGCCAGGGCAGAACCAAAACAAAACTTTCTACGAGATGCTATTGAGTCGTTACTTCAAGAGCAGCAGCCCTCGATCACTGCGACGGATGCACCGGGATGTGACCTGAATTATGAAGTGGTGAAAGATACTGCGGGAATGACGACCTATCACGGAGAAATCTCAAGAATCTTGCAGAGAAATTGTATTGAGTGTCATCGAAAAGGTGGCATTGGGCCGTTTCCATTAGACACCTATGAAGACGTTGTTGCACATGCTGGCATGATTCAAACTGTTGTGAACAACAAAACGATGCCCCCCTGGTTTGCTGAAGATTCAAAATCCAACACGACATCAACCAGAAACCATCAACACATTTGGAAAAATGATAGATCGCTAACTGTGGGTGATCGCAATGACCTTCTTGCATGGGTTCAGAGTGATCATCCACTGGGAAATCTCGCGGATGCTCCTAAACCTGCGATATTCCCAAACGATTGGCAAATTGGAAAACCTGACAGAGTCTGGAAATTTTCCGATCCAATACCTGTTCAGGCAACAGGTGTCATGCCCTATCAATACATAACTATTGATACACAACTGGATGAATCAAAATGGGTGCAGGCGATTGAAATTCAACCCGGCAGTCCTGACGTTGTGCATCACGTCATCATCACTCTTCAGATACCCGGTCAAGGAAAGAGAAATTCGGCTGAGCGAGAAGAAGATGGCCTTTGGGCTGGCTATGTACCTGGTCAGTCTGTCTGGGAATATCCCAAGGGTTTCGCCCGTTACCTTCCAAAAGGGTCGCGTCTTATTTTCCAGATGCACTATACGCCAAATGGGATCGCAACGACCGACCAGACACGAGTCGGGGTTGTCTATGCGGACGAACCTCCTGAGCACGAAGTGCGTGTCAAAGGACTTTCAAACCACCGCATACGCATCCCACCTCACGCGAAGCACCATCGAGAAGAGGCATCGCTCAATCTTCCCGTCGATGCTACGGTGCTCGGATTTCTTCCTCACATGCATTTGCGCGGAAGCGCTTGTCGGTACGAGGTGACCGATGCCACAGGTACTCAAGAAATACTTTTAGATATACCTCACTATGATTTTAATTGGCAGCTGCTTTACCGGTACGCTGAACCAAGAACATTTCATGAAGGTGATACCATCACGTTCACGGCATGGTTTGATAACTCGGCAGAGAATCCTGCCAATCCTGACCCAACACAGACTGTTCATTGGGGACAGCAGACATTTGAAGAAATGTTACTTGGATACGTCGAATATTTTCTCCCTGGAGTTCCACCGGGAACTCCATTGATAAACAAGGCACGTTCACAGAAGCAACAAGCAAATCTGCCAGCAAAGGACAACAAAAATCTCCAGGCTGTCTTTTTACGACTTGATCAAGATGGTGATCATGCCTTGAGCAAAGAGGAAATACCAAAACGACTACGAAGCGGCTTTGACAAAGTTGATTCTGACCGCAATGGTCTTCTTTCCTACGAAGAGGTTCAACAGTCTCAGGCCCAGTGACAATCACTGGGCCTGAGTACGGAATCTAGATTTTAAGTTCGTGCAGCACCGACGTTCGTGTTACGATTCGTGCAATGATTTTGGTGTTTATTCTTCCGTCAACTCACTTGTGGAGCCATCTCAATGCATTGTGGAAATAGACTTTTTCTGTGCCTCATCCTTGCTGTTACCTCATTACCGCTTGCATTGACTGCAGAATCTTCCAGCAATGCGTGGGTCACGATGTTTAACGGACAGGATCTCTCTGGCTGGAAAGCAAACCCTGAAAACCCAGATTCCTTTCATGTCGAAGATGGTGTCCTTGTTGTCGACGGACCACGCTGTCATCTTTTCTGGATTGGTGAATCAGAAAATACCGAGGGCGAGCAACTCACAAATTTTCACTGGCATGCAAAAGTCAAAACTATGCCAAAAGCCAATGGTGGACTCTACTTCCATACGCAATATGAGGAATCGGGCTGGCCTTCTGCCGGCTATGAGTGCCAGGTAAACCAGACTCACAAAGATCGCAAAAAAACTGGTGGACTCTATGCTGTTGCTGATGTTCTCGACACATCACCGGTCAAGGATGGGGAGTGGTATGACTACGATATTATTGTTGACGGGAAACACATTGTTATCAAAATCAACGGCGTCGTGACAACGGACTGGACAGAGCCAGACGATTGGCAGCCACCAAAAAATATGTCGGGACGAAAACTTTCACAAGGCACTTTTGCCATACAGGCTCATGATCCTGAGAGCGTAGTGCACTACAAGGACATACGGATGAAACGTCTCCCGTAAGAATCCTTGGTCATTCATAGATCGGGAAAAAGGTATTGAATGCCTGCTCACAAAAATCCCCGGGGTCATTAAACCGGCGATTTTCGTTGAGGCCGTCAATGATTAGCATCTGCTCCGCAGAAAGTGAAAAATCAAAGAGAGCAATATTTTCTGCAAGACGTTTCGGCTGGGATGTCTTTGGGATAACTGCTGTACCACGTTGGACTCCCCACCGAAGTAAGACTTGTGCCGGCGTTCTTCCTACTGCGTCAGCTATTTCAATAATACGTTCGTGCTTTAACAAACTATCACCTTCTTTCGCCATGCCGAGCGACACGTACGAAGGTGCACCCAAGGGTGAAAATGCTGTGACGGCGATACCTTCTTGATCACAAAATCGAAGAAGTTTTTCTTGGGTCAGCCTTGGGTGCATCTCCACTTGCAAACTAGACGGTTGAATTCGAGCTATAGCCTGTAAGTCGCGTACCAGCGAGACACCGAAGTTACACACACCAATAGTCCGTACAAGGCCCGCATCAACCAGTTCTTCCATGGCACCCCATGTCTCGGCTATTGGTATCTTGATGGCACGCATAGAAGGGCTTTGTGCATCTGGGTCAAAAAACCAACCTGGTGGATAGCGTGTCTCAGGCGGTACGTACGCTAAGGAAATTGGGAAATGAATCAGGTAACTATCGAGATATTCCAGTTGAAGATCTCGCAAGGTTTTCTCAATTGCTAACCGTACGTATTTCGGTTCATGGAATGTATTCCAGAGTTTTGAAGTCACCCACAAATCTTCACGATGACACAGATTTGATGCGAGGACGCGCTCAATACCTTTTCCCACCTCTGCTTCATTTCCATAATCAGCCGCGCTATCAAGGTGTCGGTAGCCAACACTGATCGCCTCATGAATCAGTTCGCCTACACTTGCAGGATCTACCTTCCATAATCCAAGCCCAACAGAAGGCATGTGCGTAACAGAAGTATTATCTGCACCACCTACTCGAATCATCGCATTTGACATATTAATTTCTTTCAAAAACACACCGCGTATTACGTCGTAGACATGAGAATGCCTGACACTCCTAAGCTAACGACGTCTTCTATCAGGCTTTCTTATAAAACGAAACACCGCACAACGTACTATTTTGTTAGAAAACTGGTGATCGTGTTACAGCGACACGTGCAGCGTAACAACTTCCATCTCCCAGAGGAGATCGTTGATGATCATTATTTTGATGGGTGTTTCCGGATGTGGTAAGACGACAGTAGGTGCAGATCTTGCGGCCTACCTCGGCTGGGAGTATCAGGAAGGGGATGCCCTCCATCCACCAGAAAATATTCTCAAAATGTCAGATGGCATTCCACTGAATGACGACGACCGAAAACCATGGATCACCAAAGTGTCGGACTGGATTAATTCTTCCTGCATGGCTGGTAGAGATGGTGTTATCAGTTGCTCTGCACTCAAAAAATCGTACCGTCAGATGATCATCGGAAACCATAACGACGTACATCTTGTTTACTTAAGTGGCACCAGAGAATTACTTTCACGTCGTCTGGCGGAACGAAAAGATCATTTCATGCCACCAGATCTTCTTGAAAGTCAGCTTGAACTTCTAGAAGAACCAAGCGCTGATGAGCATGCCATCGTAGTAACGATTGACCGCACTCCGAATGATCTCGTCAGAGTCATCTGCGATGGCCTCGGCCTGTTATGAGAGCCATTTTAACTGACAATCATGATGCACTAACTATGCATCCGCGGCCGCTTGTCACCTTCAGAAATAATCTCTGCCTCTCGTGAAGCAAGCCAGTGCAGTCTGTCATGAACGGTTGATTCTGGTGCTATCTCACAGGCAAGCCGAACGTATGTCGCATGGTGACGCGCCTCTGATTCAAAAAGATCACCATAAAACTTTTGAAGCTCTTCGTCATGAACATGATTTTTTAATAATGAAAATCGCTCGCAACTACGAGCTTCAATCAGACCCGCCACAAGCAAGCGATCGACTGCTCTATCTGGCTCATTCTTACAAATCAATTTGTGAAGTTTTGGACCATAGTTACTCGGAGATAATTTTCGAAATTGAATATCTCGTCGCTCTAACAAATCAAGTACCATTTGAAAGTGCTCCAACTCTTCATTCACTATTTCAGTCATCGCCCGAGAAATTTTTGTGTTATCGACATAGGCGAAAAGAAGATTCATTGCCACACCTGCTGCCTTCTTTTCGCAATGCGCATGGTCGATTAGGATCTCATCGAGATTCTCATCTACCTGCGAAAACCAGCGTTCAGGCGTATCAATTTGTAAACTGAGCATAACCATAGTGTGGGTTACTTTAGGTCACAGTGGATGGAATTATTTATACTGAAATAATGGATTGAACGAATTGCCTGCAGCACAATCGCCCTCCACACACACTCATGATTGAATCGGATAAAAATGATTAGTTTTGATAACTCAGATAATTCATCTGACTTGGATCATAACCGCAACCTTCTTGGCAAACCACTGATTCCATGCTCCACGGAACCGCTCACTGGATTTTTTCGAGATGGCCTTTGCCGAACATGTTCTGATGATACCGGTTCCCATACTGTTTGTGCCGTCATGACCGAGGCCTTTCTTCAATTTACAGTCGAAGCAGGAAACGATCTCGTCACACCACGACCTGAATTCAATTTTTCTGGGCTCGTACCGGGTGATCGATGGTGCCTTTGTGCGGCTCGATGGCTCGAAGCCATGAGAGCGGGCTGTGCTCCACGAGTTGTTCTCGAGGCAACGAGTGAGAAGGCACTCGATGTCATTCCATTCGAACTCCTCCAGCAACACACTGCTTAACGTTTTTATTCAGTCGGTGTTACGGCTCGTCGACAAAAAGAGTTTGTTTGCAGCGGTCCGCTCGGAACGACTACCAACAAATGAAACTTCGTCACCAATTTGTAACTGAAGCGTCGGCCCAGGATTTCGTATCTGCTGATTACTGCGCTGGATTGCAATGATTGTTACCCCTGTCTTTGCTCGAACATCCAGTTCGCCAATTGTCTGTCCCGCGACAACGCTCCGTTGTGAGATTCGACAACGTCCTAGTTGGTCATGAATATCTGGGCTGTCTATCGACCGAACTGGTTGTCTTCTCACACCACTTCGCAAAAATCCATAGTTTTCTAGACGGAGTTGATCAACAAGATCATCAATTTTTTCTTCTGGAACATCGTAGATACCAAGCACACGCTCGAAAAGTGATAGTGCCGTTTCAAATTCTGCAGGCACAACAACATCCGCACCCAAGAGTCGTAATTCATCAACTTCTGCCAAGTACTCTGTCCGAACAAAAATTTCGAGTTCTGGTACAAGGTCACGTGCTACTCGGACGCTACGACGTGCACTCGCCGGATCAGAAATTGCTACCACAAAGGCTCGTGCGCGAAAGATCCCGGCATGTTCTAAAATTGGTCGACGAGTACAGTCGCCGTAGCGGATATCTATACCCAATGCTCCCTCACTACGAACCGTTTCTGGGTTCAGCTCCAAAATAACATGCGGGACACCAAACTCAGCCAAAGCGGTTGCCAAGCTCCGTCCATTAATACCAAAACCAGCAATGATGACATGGTCTGATAAACCTATGTCATCTTCCGGTGGTGAATCATGAAACATTCCACCAAACCATGAGCTTTGTCCAAGCCAATCGCACAGTTGTGGCACAATATTTGTGAGAAATGGCGCCGCAGCCATCGTAATAACAGCAGCTGCAAGAAATGTCTGGTAGTCATCGCCTGTTAACAAACCAACATCAGCCCCGCGTGATCCGAGAACGAATGAGAATTCACCCACTTGAGCAATCGTACCACCAGCTATCAAGCTCGTCCGGACAGGGAAGCCTGCAAGCTTTGCTGGTATTGCGGTGGCAAAAACCTTGAGTAGGACGATCACAACAACGACAAGGCATACAAGTCCGAAGTGTGAAAAGACAAACGATATATCTAGCAACATGCCAACAGATACGAAAAAAAGACTGGCAAGTGTATCGCGAAAAGGGAGTACTTCTGCAAAGGCCTGATGCCCGTACTCACTTTCGGAAAGTGCTAGACCGGCTATGAAAGCCCCTATCGCAAGTGATAAGCCAGCCGCCGCAGTGATAGCCGCTGTGCCTAGGCAAATAAGTACCAGCGTTATGAGAAATAGCTCTCGATTCCGTAGTCGCACGACTTCGTGCAAAACTTTTGGAATGAACTGCCGTCCAGCAAGAAGCACACCAACGACGATAGAAAACCCTACGAGAACCGCCAAGAATGGATTTTCGACCAGTGCTTGAGTGCTTTGGTGAGAAGCATTTTGATGATTGGCTGGTGCACTCACTCCAGCCGAAGCCGCTAACAAAGGCACTGCAAGCATTGCGATAATCACAAATAAGTCTTGCAGCAAAAGAACCGATATTGAGATTCGTCCTGCCTGAGTACCGGATTGGCTCCGATCGGATAAAAGTTTCAGGACAATTGCAGTACTCGACATGGCAATCAGGAGCCCTGCAAAAATTGCTTGCGGAAGTGTTCCTACATGCCATCGACAGGCTGCAGCAATCAGAAATGTTGTTCCTGCAATCTGCGGAAGCCCAATACTCGCCATGAGTGGCAACATGGCAAGCAGTCGTGAAATGGATATTTCAAGTCCGACTGTAAACAAAAGGACGACAACGCCAATTTCTGCAAGGAGTTCAACGCTCTCCAGATCATCAACCAGCGACAGTCCATAGGGGCCCACAACTACACCCGAGACAAGCAAACCAATAACACTGGGTATTTGTGCTCGTCCAAACAGGAAAACAACGACTGCTGTTACAGCAAAAACGACAAGAAGATCAGAAAGAAACATTATTTAAATAGGAGAGGAGGGCAGCAGAGGTAATTTCATTCATAACAAAAACTACAGGAAAATCATCGAATCACCATTACCTATCTGGCTGGAAATCACACTAGGGGAACCACTCCATCATCTGTTAGAGTCTTTTCTGTACCAAAATTTGTGATAATTCCCTATGAAAGCTTGATATAAGTGGTCACCACGCAATGTCATTGGGCGCGGCTTCTGATCAGGACATTTTGTCCCGTCATGATATTCCTGTTTTCCTTTGAGCAAGCAGTTTCTGCCGATGGAAATGGGTCTCTTCGAGTTGAGACTGATGTCTTTGCGGACCAGGATGACGTCCCTATTGCGCACAGTCTGACACTGTTTTCATCCGAAGTCACCTGGGACTTTCTTGACACCACAACTACAGCAAAGAAGAAATCCGAATCTGAATCAGATCACAGCAAAGCATTCAATGGTGAGATTGTTCTACATGACCCAACTCGCGAACGAGTTTTATTGATTGATCCTCTTCGGCAAGTGAAAACATCGATAGATAGTATTCAACTCGAACGATTACGTGTGTCACTTGCAAAGTGGGTACGCACATCGGATGATAAACTTTTATGTTGGGCTGGCGGTCCACATTTCGAGAACGGCATTCAAGAATTGGATGATGCTATTGAACTCGTTGGTCCGCGGGTGCAATACCGAATTGAAACTACAGATGCACCGTCACCAGAAATAGCAGGGCAATACAGACAGTTTGCAGACACGGCACTCCTGTTACGTGCCCTTCTTCATCCGGGTGGCATTCCACCGTTTCCTCGACTGGCATTAAACAAACGAATTGCATCCGAAGCCAAACTTCCGACATCTGTTACTCTCCAAATAGATTCTCGAGGTAGTCTTGTTGCATCCGGACTCTCCTCGATGATGCAACGCCACTTGTATTCAGTTCACCGCATTCATCCCGCACTTCGAACTGATGATCTACAACGAATTGCTGACGCCGAAGCCTGCATGGCAATTGCTGAAGAGGTAAGTCTTGCAGAGTACACACAGGCTGAAAAGAAATAATTTTGGTTTCTTTCAGTGTCTGCTCATACACAAACAACTTCTATAAAAAGATCATGCATCTTTGGTGAGTCCCCGGTGCAGCCGGAATGATCCGTATGACTGCGTGATAAATTGTTACAGCCAAGAAATCTTAAGTATCCAGACGATATTTCCTTTGGCTCCTATCTTTCCCAGGTGTTCTTGTGAACCAAGTCGTGGTGCTGTCCACCCGTTGGAATCACATAAAGCCTGCACAGTTGCTAGCTCTATTCATTTCAAAAATCTATCTCACGAGGAACGGAGGCTTTTATGCTGGTATTGTCCCGAAAGCAAAATGAGCGCATTCGAGTTGGTGAATCAGTTGTGGTAACAATCGTAAGAGTAAATGGTGATAAAGTACGAATAGGCATTGAGGCACCATCTGAAATGCGGGTTTTACGGGATGAATTAGAAATCGATGCACTTGGAGACGTCATTCTTGAGGATGATGGTGTGTTACCAATCTCAAGTTTATGCAAACTTGCTGGGTAACCAGTTGAGAGATCCGTTTTGGAAAATACTGTAAATAAAAATTTCTCACGGGACCTAGGAGACAACGAGGGAAATAGACCGTTTCACAATGCAGTGAAGCCGGTGAAAGCGTATCAGTTCACACTTTTTGCAACGTTGATATGCAGCATAGTACTTGTTTCTGTTTTCGGTCTAGCCCTTGTGCCACCTCAGTTTTATCAATCGGTTGTGAATATTGGATTGGAGGAACAATCAACTGCAGGACGTTTTGTGACGCAGATAGCATCCGTCACAAATGAAATTCGGCATAGAAACAAATGGGGTATCAGCGTGCGTGAAAATGAAATAAATGCATGGTTGGGAAATGACTTGCCTCGAAATCACCCTGAACTTCTCGGAAACGCGTTATGGGGCCGACTATCCCGCCCACGTATCAAATTAGAACCACACCTATTTCGTATCGGAATAGAAGTTTCGAGGTGGAGAGTTACGGCTGTGGCGTGGGCAGACATTGAGGTCCGGCTCAAATCTGCCAACCAATTCGCCTTAACTGTACAAAGGGCCGGTGTAGGGCAACTCCCTCTGCCTCGTAATGCCGTTCTTCAAGCATGTAAGAAGTCGTTAGAAAACTCAGGGATTGATACAGACATACATCGATATCGTGATCGAATTCTTCTTTTGGCAACTATTCCTGAGCGTCTCACAAATTCATCTTCACTGGATACAGAAAGTCGACAGCCTCGACGCTGGCAGGTTGAGTCTCTACGAATCGATCATGGCTCAGTCACAGTTGTAGGAACGAGTCATACGAAAAAAACTGCTCGTACATTTTCCGAATCCATGCCATCAAGTTAGAAATAAAATGAGTAAAAAAAATAAAAAAGTCGTCGAGAACCAAACGTCAAAAGAAAACACTCCTTGGAGTGAGACTCATGCCGACATGTGCAACGACCTTCCAAATACAGTACTTGGAGATGACATTGCGCTTGTTACTGAAAATATGGAGGCAATCCTTCGGTCACCTAGCTATAGCCTTGCACAAGACGACCGTGCACTGCTTGAACGGACTGAAATGCGGGGCGTACGCATGCTGCTGGAACTCGGTAAACCAGAACTTGCATTTCAGGAAGATAATATTGAGTCAACTGTCATTGTATTTGGTGGCACACAAATAGCCGAGAAAAATACAGCAGAAAGACGTTTGTCAGAAGCAACTCGCAATCTGGCTATGGATGCTGAAAACCAAACTCTTGCTCTTGAAGTTCAGCGAAGTGAAAGACTCGTTGAGTTGTCCCATTTTTATGATGCTGCAAGGCAATTTGCTCGACTAGTTTCAATAGATAATCAGTGTGACAAAAAACGATCTTATGTTGTCGTCACTGGCGGCGGTCCCGGCATTATGGAGGCTGCGAATCGCGGAGCTTTTGATGTTGGATGCAAATCGATTGGACTTAATATCAAGTTACCGGCAGAACAACAACCAAATCCATTTATCACGCCAGAACTTTGCTTTCAATTTAAATATTTTGCTCTGCGAAAATTTCATTTTATTCTCCGATCTGTAGGTGCCGTATTATTTCCAGGAGGATTTGGAACTCTCGACGAAATGTTTCAGACGCTCACACTCCGACAGACGCACCGTATGCAACCTATTCCAATTATCTTATTTGGCCATGATTATTGGTCCAAAGTTATTGACTTTGACTTTCTCGCTGACTCTGGTGTCATCTCACACGAACACCTTGATCTTTTCGAATACGCAGACACGCCTGAGAGTGCTTGGGAAAAAATTCTTCGGTTCAACAAGGCCCTAAAAAAGAATTCTACTGAAGAAATGGCGCCTGATGGTGTCCCAGACAAATAGCAACCCGATATACGGAAGAATACAGTAACTATCAAACGCACGGTATTCGAAGGCAGAATAAACTGCCCTCGTTCGGTCGGCTATCAACTGAAATTGTTCCGCCATGAGCCTGGACAATGTGTTTTACAATCGACAGTCCAAGTCCTGTTCCACCCGCCTGCCTGCTACGACCCTTATCCACACGGTAGAATCGCTCGAAGAGTCTGGGCAAATGCTCTGCATGTATTCCACAACCGTGATCAGTAACACTGATTGTAAGTTCTTCCGTGTCTTCAGAAGGAACTTTTTCCAGATTGGCGTGAATTGATATTGGTTGATGAGTCCCACTGTACTTGACCGCGTTTTCAATCAAATTGACAACTGCTTGTTCTAACAGGGGAGCATTCACCGGCGCAATCAGGCTTTTATCACAACTGATATTCATCATGATGCCCTGCTCCGTTGCTCGAGGCATACAGTCTGAACATGCAGTTGCCAAAAGATCTGCGATTCGTGTTGGCTCTAAAGGCAGAACACCGGACCCCTCACTCTGTTCAATTCGGGAGAGAGCAAGAAGGTCTTCAATTATTGCTTCAAGCCGATCTGCTTGTTTTGCAACAATGGATAAAAACCGTTTATTATCATTCGGTTCATTGATTGCTCCATCAAGGAGTGTTTCAACAAATCCCTTGATTGTTGCAATGGGTGTCTTCAATTCGTGTGATACATTTGCCACAAAATCTTGCCGGACAATCTCTAATCGCTCCAACTCGGTGACGTCATTAAAAACCATTACAGCTCCACCTTCTCCAGACGGATCTCGGAGTGCCGTACCGTGAGCACGAATTGTTCGTTTTGGAGGACCTGTAAGATCGAAGTCATCTTCTATTGGCTCACGGCAATCAATAGCACGGAGAACAAAGCGACGTATCGCTGGATTTCGCACCACACTCTGAAGTGGCTTACGCAGAGCGACATCGATATCAATATTTAAAAGTGTTGCTGCTGCTTGATTGAGACCGACGATTTGTTGCCGAACATCGACAGCGAGCACACCTTCCATCATGCTATCGAGAACAGCCTCTTGTTCAATATCTCTTCGCCCAAGAGTCAAACCTCGTTCTACAAGTTTTTCTTTGAGAATACTGGTCGCTTCAGCAATTGTTGCTAGTTCGGCAACTTCCGGTCTTGGTATTGGCTCCGTTCCATCACCATTTACAACACGTTTGATTGCACGAGCAAGATCACGTGCTGGCTTTGCAACCCAAAGCGCGATCAACCATCCTATGAGAAGAGCAAACAGGCCAACAGAAACAAAACCTATCAAAAGTTTTTTAAAGGAACCTGACAGAATATGATCTGTCCCATGCGTATCAACCGACAGGCAGAGTGCTCCTGAAGGAGTGCTTATAGGACCAAATGGAACCGCTATAACCAAAAGACGACTATTCTTATTGACGTTATACCGACTTGTCTTTGCTGTTCTCCCTGCTTTCGTTTCATCAAGAAGATATTTCAGGTCCGGCAACGTATCGATTACATCGTCCTTCAGTAACTCTTTGGAGACTATTGTATCTAAACGATTTCCTTGAAAATCGAAGATCTCAAATCTTTGTTGTTCCGAACTAATGATTTCATTCAAGAGTGGCGTAATGTGCTCTTCTCGAGATGAATCGATAACGCCTCTGAGCAGATCTGCCAAGCCAACAGCAGTTGTCTTCATCCGCTTGAACTCCGCTTCTTCTGTGACAGCGGCTATTCGCACGGCTGAAAGCCAGTAGCAACTAGCTAACACAATGACTAATGCCACCGCGTAAGTTCCAAAGAGATGCCTTGAGAGCCGAGGTTTGGGCATAGTATTACGATGGGTTTAAGAATTTATGCCCGGAACCGATACCCTACGCCCCGGACAGTCTCAATATTACCACCAAACTCACCAAGTTTTTTCCTCAAGCCAGCGACTTGTACGTCGACTGAGCGTTCTGTTACCGGATAATCCTCACCTTTCACGGCATCAACAATTTGAGCTCTGGTATAGGCCCATCCCGGTCGCTTTGCCAGAAATTGAAGAAGAGCAAACTCGGTATACGTAAGATTCAGTGCAAACCCACCTAAAGTTACCTCATGCCGACCTGGATGTATGACAAGATCTCGAATCTCTATTGTTGATTCTTGCTGACTTCTTAATTCCGCATCTTTACGACGCATTAAAGATTTTATTCTGGCCTGCAGGACTTTTGGACTAAACGGCTTTGTGACATAGTCATCTGCACCACCATCGAGACCGGTAATGACATCTCGTTCTTCGCTCTTGGCAGTGAGCATTATGATAGGTACTTCGCGTGTTTTTGAATCTCTTTTGAGACGCCGACATACTTCAAGACCATCAATTCCGGGAAGCATTAAGTCGAGGACTATAAGATCGGGTATTTTCTGCCTGACTGATTCAACAGCCTTCTCTCCGGTGTTGACACACGTGATTGAGTGTCCTTCCTTAGCGAGTGTATATCGCACCAATTCAAGGAGGTCTTCTTCGTCATCTACAACAAGTATATTGTGGCGTACCACTGAGTCGTTGCTGGACATTTTTAGAATACACGGGGTTTGTTTGATTTATAGTTCAATAACTTCAAACCATCTCTCTAGCTGCGGGCAATCCGACATAGTCAGGTGCTACTTTATTTTTCAATGCGATAAATGAAAAACTTCATTTCACCGCCATCACGCTATCCTGAAGTACTGATGTCTGCAAATAATGCAATAAATATATTTAGTTTGTGTGAGGTTTGGTCTGCCAAAAAACCTCTTATGACAGCAACATTTCGACATCCTCGGTCGTCAGTCCTGAAAGAATCCCTGTATCGGCTGAAATAATTGATGCCGCGAGTTCGCGTTTTTGATCCTGCAGGGCGAGAATCTTCTCTTCAACTGTATTTCGGGCAATGAGTCGATATGCAAATACAGGACGTGTCTGACCAATACGATGAGCCCGGTCGATAGCCTGGGCCTCCACTGCTGGATTCCACCAAGGATCAAGGATATAGACATAGTCTGCCGCGGTCAGGTTAAGGCCTTGTCCTCCGGCTTTCAGGCTGACCAGGAAAAGCCGGCAGTCCGAGTCTTCCTGAAACCTCTCAACACGGCTTTGTCTATCGGTGGTTTTGCCATCTAGATATTCATAGGTCCGACCTCGTTCATCCAACTTCCGTCGGAGGATTGCAAGAAAACTCGTAAATTGACTAAAAACCAGTACCTTGTGTCCTTCATCAAGCACTTCATCGAGTTGCTCCAGAAGCGTATCTAATTTTGTGGATGGATCATCAATTCGATTCGCATCGATCAAGCCTGGATGGCACGCTGCTTGACGGAGTCGTAAAAGAGCCTCGAGCACGGCAATTCGACTCCGGCCAATTCCTTGCTGGCCAATTCGAGTCGTAAGTTCATTGCGGTAATGCTGACGAAGATCGTCATATGCTTTTCTTTGTTGATCACCCAACTCACAGAATAGTGTCTGCTCCGTTTTCTCAGGGAGATCGGAGAGCACCTCTGTTTTTGTTCTTCGAAGCAGGTAGGGCCGTACGGCCCGTGCGACGAGTTCAGATCCATTCCCTCGACCACCGGCAAGAAATCGCTTTAAGCGGCCAGCTGTTCCAAGCTGCCCTGGATTCAGAAACTCGAAGATACTCCACAACTCGCCAATATGATTTTCGACTGGAGTGCCCGTCAGGGCCAATCGCTGTCTTGCACGTAGCAGACGGCATGCTTTCGCAGCCTGACTTGTTGCATTTTTAATCGATTGTGCCTCATCTAGAATGACATAATCAAAATCAGTTTTTCGGTGCTGTGATATATCACGGCGGAGGGTTCCGTACGTTGTAAGAACGAGATCAAATTGATCGATTTCCTCTGCTGAATCAGTCCGTTCTTGACCGGTATAGTTAAGGAGCCGCAATTCTGGTGCAAAACGCTTGGCTTCCTGCATCCAATTAAAAATCAAGCTTTTTGGAACAATGACAAGTGACGGCCGCGTCGCTATGCCAGCCTCTTCAAGCACACGTTGTCTTCGCACCAAAAGCGCGAGCACCTGAATGGTTTTTCCAAGACCCATATCATCCGCAAGACAACCTCCAAGGCCAAGTCGCTCAAGAAAGCTGAGCCACCCCAGACCCTCTTTCTGGTAATGTCGCAGGCTACCTTCAAATCCATTCGGTTCATTTTCTGGTTCCGGCCTACCACCAGCAGCCAGTTCATCACGAATGACGGAAAATGCATCATCCACCTGCGACTGTGGCATTCCGGCAATGAGTGCATCAAGAAGCGCTGCCTGCATACGGCCATACCGCAAACGACCATTTTTTTCCTGCGCTAGTGCAAGGAGAGGCTCTAACTGAATCGCAAAGTCAGCTGGCAAGATTCCACGAGAGCCATCCTGCAAATCAACTGCTCGGTCACCTCTTGAAAGAGCTGCAAGAAGTTCGGGCATATCCGCAATGACGCCACCGAAGTCAATTGATCCCGAAAGTTCGAACCAATCAATACCACTATTAACATTCCAGGCTACATTTCCAGCTGGCCGATATCGTCGCCCGGATACCTCTACTGCCCACCCCACACTCGCTAATTGAGATACCGATGCATCAAGTCGCGAACGAGGGACCTCAACATGATGCGTTGGAGCGGCGGCATCATCTTCAGTGGTACTCGCGTGTCCAGTTCGGACTGGAGAGAAACCAAATCGTGGCAGTGCTTTGAGCGCTTCCCGCTCTGCTGTTTTATTTCGCCGAACAAGTCGACGTCTTGCTGCATCAGCCGCACCACCTGCTGGATCATCTGCAGCTATCTGAATTCCACCGTAGTCAAACCAAATGTTGCCTCCCAGCTGAATCTTTGGTTTGCTTTTACGTGCCCTACGCTTCGGCCGACCAAGCGATTCCTCCGGATCAAGGGATTCTACCTGCTCTTCATCTTTTGTACTTGGTGAATCATCTAATACTAATTTGGGCTGGGGCCTTCCTGACTCTACCTGCCATCCTGTCCATCCAGGAAGTTCTAACTTTGGTAAGTCTGCAAGTGAAGCAAGCTGCTCAATGAGTCCATCGATCTGAGACCCCGACAGCTCGATTGGACCTCGTCTATCAAATTGCTCCATCCAGCCTCGAAGACCTGCAGGTTCGTCTTGCTCTGAGAACTCGCCCTGATGTTCCTCTGCAGCTGCATCAATAACAAGCCGGCAAAGGCGATCTTCGAGCACAAGAAAGCCGGCTCGCAGAATCAATCTCGGCGTTTGGAGTGACTGTCGCTCACTCCCCCGCACGAGAAGGCCATTGAGACTAGCTTTCTTTGGACAAACCCTCTTTTCCTTTTTTGAAAGAAGGTCATTCTGAAGACAGGCTTCAAGACCCGTATCGTCACCGGGTTCAACGATTAAAGCAAATTCCCACGGTCGACCGGCATCCCATACTAGTGGCACGACTGCTTCTGGTGCTCGACGGGGCTCTGGCTGAAAGACAAGCCGACCTTCTGCACAAAGCATCGCGAGATCCCGTGCTGCAGACTGTCGGCTAAGCAAAAACCGACTCATGGTACGTTCTTCAAGTGTTTGGCCACCATGATGTGTTTCAGCGGACATTGTGCCAGCGAGCATAGACAGTACTCGCCTTTCATCAGCATCAAAATGACCAAAAGAAATCGCCTGCGGGCCAATAATAATTGGCTTTGGCTGACCGGCAGGATGACCAGATTCATCAATCGGCATGCGACATGGTTGCAATGCAACAAGCCGACTGTCGGCCGATGCTGCATCAAGTAAAAACATCAAAGTACCAGTACTTTTTCGCAAACCACCCAAGACGACGCTACTTGTTCGTAATGCCGGCTCAACTAAACGCCGACGGTTTTCAAGCTCGGTAGACCAGGCTGGCTGTCGTCCCTTTTTTTGAACTGAACGATTCTCACTCTGTAGAGTCCGTGTCAACTGCGGGTTCGAAGCTTGAGGTAGACCTGCATGATCAGTCTCGTTCTCTTGGTTGAACGTTGAGGAAGGTTTTGATTCGATTTCCTCAAAATCATCCGTCTCATCAGCAACTATGTCCAGTGTCACTGGCGTCTGCTCTGCAATACCGCTAAGCAAGCCGCGTCGATCAACCTCAAGCAGAACAGCTGCAACAAGCGCGCATGGTTTGCCAGCTCGTCCATCAGGACTTGTGCAACGACTCTCCAGGATCATACCACCCCGTCGATTTGCAGAGAGTTCGAGCAGGACCTCATGATTTGTTCCATCATCACTTGCAAGTGTTGCCTGAACCTGGCCAACACGAGGACAGATAACTTTTTCTGGGACGAGGTTCCGTGCTCGCTTGCGATCACGTGGGTCAAAAAGATGAAAGAGACGTTGCTCCAAAGTGGTCATAGTATGTGTCGGTGCTTCGCGAATGGATAAATAAAATAATGAATGAAGCCACAACGGAACTCTTTTGATACCGTTCAGGCCAACCCTTAGTTTTACCCCAATTCGCACAGAAACACAGATGAAAAATATTCAAAGAATTCGCCTGTGATATCACTATGACTTGACTCGTTTTTTATTTTTGTTTTACGGTCGCAATGAACTCCAGTACATTTTCAACTGGAGTTTCTGGCAATATCCCGTGACCGAGGTTCATGATGTGTCCGGGACGTCCCGCAACTCGTGCAAGAATGTCTTCCGTACGACGACGTACAACGTCAGGAGTAGTGTGCAGCACAGCCGGGTCGAGATTACCCTGCACACCTCGATCATAACCCACCTGCTGCCAGGCATGATCTAATTCGATCCGCCAATCGATACCCATAACTGTACCGCCGGCTTCGGCCGCAAGTGGAAGTAATGCTGGGTTGCCTGCTGCAAAATGGATCACTGGTCCTCGCCCAGCTATTGATTCAAAGACGGTCCGGCTGTGGGGCAAAACGAATTCACGATAGTGTTCTGGTGAGAGACAGCCTACCCAGCTGTCAAAGACCTGCACCGCATTCGCTCCAGCATCAAATTGAGCATGAAGATATCTACCGATCGTCCTTGCAAGTCTTTCCATGAGTTCATGCCATGCATCAGGATTCGTCAGCATAAATCGTTTGGTACGCAACCAGTTGCGACTTGTTCCTCCTTCGATGGCATATCCAGCCAAAGTAAATGGAGCTCCCGCAAAACCAATGACTGGCAATTCTTTTTGAAGACCGGCACGTGTTGTACGTACTGTCTCAAAAACAAAGCTAAGAGAATCGACATCAACAAGCTCATGAAATCGATTGAGATCTGTACGAGTACGAAGTGGATTATGAATGACTGGGCCTTCCCCAGGAGTGAATTCCAATTCGAGGCCCATCGGCTGCAATAGCGGCAACAAGTCACTAAAAATAATTGCTGCATCTACACCCAGTCGATCCACTGTTGCCAACATAACTTCAGCAGAAAGTTTCGGATTCTTGCAAAGTTCCAAGAACGTAACTTTATTGCGAATGGCTTGATATTCGGGAAGATATCGACCTGCCTGCCTCATTAGCCAAACAGGTGGACGAGATACCGGTTCGAGGCGACATGCCCTCATAAAAAGGGAGTCTTCGACGTTGCCAGTGACTGGCTCTTTTTGGTCCGGGGAATCAGAATCTGGGTTCATGTGGTTCAGTATAGTTTGTAGCAAGCAGGTTGTTGGCTCAAAGTTGTCTATTTTTTGGGTACAATAAGAAGATTCCAAACGGAAAATAGTTAAATAGTCTGATTCATGTAAGGAAGGCTGCGGTCAGGTTTCGAGCTATCCATACTCAATCTGCCTCAGACACATCCTTGATTTCATGTTCTTTGAAAGATATTGATACACATTTGGGGTGAGTTTTTACAAAGGTTTCTATGGCTGATTTCATCTCACGAATTTCTGTTGTCTGTTTTGCCGCCAGCTATGGTGTTGCGCTCATATTTGAGGCAAGTCGACTCTGGTTTCGGTCTGGAGTCCGAGGCATCACAATGATTGGTTTTGTGACCGCAGGTCTGGTTGCACACAGCCTTTATCTTATCTGGCGTTCAACCACGCTTCCTTCCATACCATTATCGAGTGAGTTTGATTGGTACCTTCTGGCTGCTTGGCTTTTAGCAGCTGGATCTCTTTGGATGACCGTCTCTAATCCCAGAACACCCGTGGGTCTTTTTGTTCTCCCTGTTGTATTAGCTCTTCTTGGAGCTGCTGAACTTTCAAGCCGGGAACCATTCCCACAAAGTCCTGCGACACAAATTTGGGGCGTCATACACGGGAGTTTCAATCTTGTGATGAGCGTCGCTGTTGTCCTTGGTGGCCTCGCCGGCGGCATGTGGCTCATTCAGGCTGGGCGGCTTAATCGGAAACAGGCTCCCCTCCAAGGATTTCGTATGCCGAGCTTGGAAAAACTATCGACCTGGTCATCACGAATGACAGTGACCGCTGCTGTGTCGGGAAGCCTCGGCTTTCTATCAGGAATTATCTTAAATATTGTCAATCAACAACATGGTCTTTTGGGGAGCGTACCGTGGACTGATCCTGTGGTTCTTCGCATGGGAGCACTCGTCGTCTGGCTCATAATCGTAGCCGGTACCTCACGAGCTATGCGACAACGTGCAATTGGCCGAAGAGTCGTAGCGCTTTTATCACTCGTTAGCCTGACGATGCTCACGATTTCAATTTTGTGGGGGGTACTTGGAAATACACAGCACGGACTTGCCCCTTCGCAGGGGAATGCCGCAGTCATAACCATTCCTGCCGGAGATGCTTCATGAGCCTCGCCTTCGCAGGGGGAAGTCACCGCACTGTCCCGATCGAACTACGTGAAAAACTGGCTTTCTCATCAGAGCAAGCAACTGAGGCACTGGCGCGTTTTCAGCAACAGTTTCCGGGAAGTGAAGCTGTCCTTTTGTCGACCTGTAATCGAATCGAGTTGTACGCTGCTGACGAGGAACGCCGAGGGCCGCCTCCACCAGATGAGTTAGCGATGTTTCTAGCAGAGTGCCGGGGTGTTGATCCTGCAAATGTCGAAAGAGTTCTCGGTGGTGAACAAGGAACTGCTGCTGTGAAACATCTATTTTGTGTTGCAGCCGGACTCGACAGCATGGTTCTCGGGGAACCTCAGATCGTTGCACAGGTGAAACAAGCATGGCAGCTTGCTCAGGAAAGTGGGACGACTGGACCTCTTACTGGAGAACTCTTTCAGGCAGCCTTACGAGCTGCAAAACGTGTAACCACTGAAACAGCTGTCGGACGGGAACGGTTATCAATTCCAAGCATCGCGGTTGCTGATTTTGCCAGTGGTGTGTTTGAAAGATTTGATGACAAACGTGTGCTTCTTATTGGTGCAGGAAAAATGGCAGCCGAAACCCTTCGTTACCTTCGTGACGCTGGGGCACAGAACATCCGAATTATCAATCGGTCAGTGGAGCGAGCTCACAGTCTGGCACAACGACTTGATGCTCAAGCCGGTGATTACAACAACATATCTCGTGAGCTTGTGGATGCGGACCTTGTTGTCAGTACGACCGGTTCTTCAGAGCCAGTAGTAACGCTTGATCTCTTCCAAAGGGTTCAAGATCAGCGGCAGGGACGTCCCCTTGTTGTTCTCGATCTTGCGGTTCCTCGCGACTTCGATTCACGTATCGGTACCAGGCCAGGGGTTTGGCTTTACTCGATCGATGATCTTGGTCAGGCCTGTGATTCCAATCGCCGTAGAAGACAAAAACAACTTCCAGCGGCACTCACAATTGTTGATGAAGAAACTCGTCGGTTCATGGGAGACATGCACCATCGATCAACCGTTCCAGTTATTGAACAACTCCGAGCGGGTTGGAATGAAACAGGTGAAGTCGAACTTGATCGACTTTTCCGAAAGCTTCCAAATCTTGATACAAGCAGTCAGCAGGAAATTCGACAGGCATTTGAAAGGTATGCTGCCAAGATGCTCCATCCCCCTATGGCTTCCCTGCGAAGTGAAAGTAAGGCAGGTCCACCTCATGGGCTTCTTGAAGCGTTAAGGCGGCTCTTTGATTTAAAGGAATAGTGTGACCAAAGCTGATCTGCCCATGAAGGTTCCGTTGCAACCTTAATTTGTGAAACGTTTTACACTTTCACGAATTTGTAATTCTGGAGCTAATTCAGACCACTCATAGTCTTCATTGCTTATCAATGAAAGAAGAGCTCTTGAGGCAACAAACCCCATTTCGTACGAAGGCTGCCGCATGGTCGTCAATGGTGGTGTCATAAAGGCTGCCTCAGCTTGGTCGTCACACCCAATGATTGAAACATCATCTGGAACGCCGATACTGCGGCGATAGAGAGCCAGCCTTGCACCAAATGCAACCATATCATTCGCAGCGACTATTGCACTAAAACATATGCCCTGATCGAGCAGATAATTGACGGCCATGAGTCCTGCATGCCCACTAAAGTCTCCTTGATAAACAAGTTCATCAGACCGACTGATACCAGCCTCTTCAAGGGCCTCAAGATGGCCTGCGAAACGATTCTGGGCATCGGGGTGACCCTCTATGCCATGAATAAATGCAATCCGTGTATGCCGCTGTTCCAGAAGATGCTTTGTTGCTAGGTAACCGATTTTTTTATTATTGACTGAGACGCACTGTCCTTCAAAGCCTTCTACCTCTCTCGCTGCAACAATAATTGGTAGTTGCTTTTTGTAAGACTGAAGTTCTGATGCAGACATATCACCACCAACAATAAGAATTCCATCAACTTTTCGTGAAATAAGTGTTTCAATTGAGGCAGCATCTCTTGTCTGCTCCCATCTTCTATCAATAACAGTCGCGGAATAACCAGATCCTGCTAAGCCTTCAATTACTCCTTGAGCAACTGAATCGTAGAAGGGGCTACCAATATTCTGTGTCAAGATGCCAAGAGTCATTGACTTCCCACTTGCCAACCCCTGAGCGAACATATTTGGCGTATAGTTTAAGTCAATGACAGCCTGGTGAACGGCAGCTTGCTTTTGGTGATTGACTACTGCACTGCCGTTTAGAACTCTTGACACCGTACTTTTTGAGACGTTGGCCCGCTTTGCAATATCTTCAATTGTGACACCGTCTCGCACGGTCTCAGCTGACTGTGGTTGTTTAGTCTTTCTATCAGCCATGGTTGTTCACTTGGTTGCGAATCACGAGAGCCTCGAGTTTCGCTGCTGGTTCTGTGCCTTCACAACACTACACCCTCCCAGAATTTCAACAAATTGTACACGATACACTGCAGCCGCTTCATGGCAATCTAATTCACTCGGGTGCAAAAACTCAGCCTTGTTTCTTTCTCCCCTACAAAGGCAGTGCAAAACGCCCCTCTTACTAAGCCATCATCTAGCTCGATGCGACGCATTCGATCAGCCTATTCGGTGACAGATGCCTGACAGTAACTCAATGCAAGGAGTGCATAACTTGTTACCAAATTGGCATCATCCTCAAGCCATCGAGGGTTGTTGTTCACCCACGAACCGTTGGCCTGCTGGGCACCAAGAAGAACACCGGCCAAATCTTTTCGCCAGTCATGGGCTTTCCCATCTGTATCTATAAATTGATCCTGGCCCAACACATGAAGTGCCTTAGCAGCTGTGTGAAAATAGTAGAACAAGCCGGCATCCCCCATGCCAGGGTTTTCTGCAAATGTATAGTGCCGTCCAAGCCATTCTACTGCAGCTATAACTCTAGGATCATTCGCTGAAACGCCAGCATAAATCATGCTCCTCAGGCCCGAGTATGTCATTGACCCATAACTACGCAAACCACCATTTGGTGTTGTACCAGCCTGACTTTCACCCCCATTTGCTGGCGTATAATAAAAACCACCATCAGGATTTTTGGGTGCGACTTCAAGAATGTCGTATGCTCCTCCGAGGTTTTGAGACCGCGAAACGAAAATCAGTGCACGCTGAATAGCCGGATCATCTGAGCTTGCTCCAACACCTTTCAAGGCATCGATGAGAAATGCAGTATTCGAAAGATCTGGTCGCTCGTGTCGTCCATATCCGGCTCCACCATACTCAGGATCAGCATACGTATTTCCCTCACTTTCATCCCATTGAATAACTGTGAGAAATCGCCTGGCTTTTTTGATTATCTCCTCATATTGCCCCGATGTATTGCACTCGTGAAGAGCCAGTATGACAATTGAAGTCTCATAATTCGCAACAGCTGATTCACGCTGATAAATTCCACCATCTGCTTGTTGAAACGCAAGAAGGTACTCAACTGCTCGCAGCACCATCGGACTATCGACAGACGTGCCGGTTCGAACAAGTGCCGTTATTGCGAGAGCCGTTACTGCTGGACCACTTTGTGGCGAGAAACTTCCATCTGGCTGTTGACCATGCTCCTGCAAATAGAGCGATGCTTTTGTAATTGCGTTCTCAATTGCTTCGGGTGTCGCCGCCGTGACTGTTGCTTCGAAGGCACACAACATTACAAGCGACCAAATCAAAGGGAGGAGAGACAATCTGGAAAAAGTCTTGAACAACTTCATTGAACACCTTGGCCTCTTCGGCATGCTGCATGAACCTTGGGCACAGAATTAGAAGACGCCGTATTGTACAGGGAATGCGCACGCGAGCAAAAGTTGTGTTATTCCCTTACACAACATGTCTCATACTGGTGCGGATGGCATAGCTCGGGGGTATGGTGGAATCTCACGCGGTGGAAGATCGATGCCATATTCAACTTCCCACTCACTTCGCTCAGCATTGTCAGCGTAGTACGTAAGCCAAATCAATGAATCCACAACAGGTTCGGGGTACCAATCACCTGTAGAAAATTCAGGAGGCCGACCTGCAACGCTGCAATCCCAGTGGAAATAATTATCTGGTAGATCAACACGTTTGACCGAGGTTGGAAGGATTTCTCTCCGGATGAGGTTGTAGAGATCACGATCCGAAAGATGGTCCGTGAAATCGAGGATAATTCGACCCTCATAGAGTCTTTCGATCACCCCCCACAACTCTTCGCGAAGATGTTCCTCGCTCAAGTTACAAGCCGGTTGCAACACAAGTGAGGGATTAAACCAGCGGCCAACAGGTAAAGCCGGCGCCTGCTCCCAAGCCAACATGGATTCAAGATAACGATTTTCTACTTCCGTAGGCATTTCAAAAAAGTCGATGTCACCAAATGTTTCGTCCTCTAGAAATGGTTCGATTGCATCGCGCAATGCTGCATTTTGCAACAGGCATGATACTTCTTCAGGAGTCGGTGTATTTGTGAAATTCATGGTGCAACCTAACAGAAGGCGGCGGGTTCAATTACTCGTTAGGAACAACAACGGAATGACGTGTTTTTCCCTAACCCCGACATTACCAACACGATTGAGTGACGCAACAAATTGGAAGCCAATTTTGCTGAGAAAATCTGGTTGTGTTTCGGCACGACCGTTACGACATGACAAGTCTTCGTTGGCCTTCAAAATCAGCACATTTCGCCGACGTTACCACGAGCAGTTTCTGTTGCAGAATCCTGCTATTTTGGGCAGATTTTGACGGTTACCGGAGTTTCTAGGCACTTCTTGAGCCGCACGCCGTTGCCTCGAGGGCCGAAATCTTACTCAATCGCCGTTCATGACGGCCGCCTTCAAAATCCGTATTGAGCCAAATTTCTGTCATTTTCTCTTGCTGTTCCGCACCTACCATTTCTGCAGCTAGGCAAAGAACATTCAAATCGTTGTGACGTCGACTCATCTCAGCTGCGACCTCATCGTGGCACGTTGCGGCGCGAACACCCGGAATCTTATTCGCGGCAATGGCCATCCCTACTCCGGTACAACAGAGTAAAATTCCTCTGTCGACCAAGCCATCGGCAACCTGTCGGGAAACATCGGCAGCTACGTCTGGATAATCCACTGCTGTTTCATCATGGCTCCCACAGTCCTTTACAGAATGACCGTGACGCTCAAGGAATCCGATCAGACGACGGCGGGCATCAACGCCTCGATGATCGCTTCCGATCGCAATTTTCATTCGTTCAATCCAGGCTGCAGGCCATGGCTCCCGCACATAAACATCATTTCGAACTGCATATTCGACTGAATTAGAATCCCACTCAGTTAACTATCTAATTGACTCCGAAGATTCAGTATATCCATTTGAGCGTCAAGGTGCTCACGGATTTGCTGAGCACACTGGTTGTAGGCTTCCGCAGTCCCTCCAAACGGGTCCAACACGTCTTGATTTGTAGGTGAAAGCATGTGCACTCGGTCAGCAAATTTTGGAAACTGGGCGAGAATTGCTGACCGATGGGCGGCTGTCATCGTCCACACAATGCCAGCTTTTTGAAGCAATTCTTCTGTGACTATTTGGCTTGTGTGGCCTCCCAAGTCAATTCCTGATTGCTTCATTGTGTGAAGAGCATTTTCGCTGGCCCTACTCCCTCCCCAACCAGACAGGCCAGCACTTTTGACTTCGATACCATGTTTCTGGATTTCGTCCGCCTGACAATTCAATTTCTGAGCTATTTGTTGACGAAACAACGCTTCGGCCATTGGACTGCGACAGGTGTTTCCCGTACAGACAAAAAGTATCGTTAATCGTGCAACGTCAAGAAGTTCTTCTTTACTGAACGTATTGCCGCGAATGATATGAAAGCCTGTCTTATGAATTTCAATTGTTGAAACTGTTTCTTGAATTGGCTGCATGCCGTCGTCTATTAGAAGTATTGATTTCTTATCTTTTCCACAAAAATCCATAAGATCCGTGACTGTCTTAGGAGGCGTTGTGCTTCCTCCCGGCTCTGCAAGCACAACGGGACCAGCAAAGAGTCGCATACAGTCCTGCAGCATTCTATGTCCTGGTGCCCGCAAGCGAATTCGGTCATTGCTCACAATATGTGGTTGGATAGAAGCCGGTAATTGATGCACCACACCATCTGGATGATTATCCCGCAGGAGCATCGCCAACGGACCTGGCCAGCATTGTCGTGCAAATCGCAAAGCAAGTGGTGTCATCGCTGGTGCCCAGTCAGATGCTTCATCACTACTCTTAATAGCAATTGTCAATTCGGGCTCATGCTCTATGGAATCGGCAAACGTGCAAACTCTCTCAACAGCTGTCTCATTTGTACCCGCAGCAGCGAGGCAATAGTTTGATTCAGTTGGAACACCAACAACATCTCCTTCAGCAAGCGCTTGCACAACGCGATGCACCACATCACGCAGATCTTCAGACTCCTTCAGATTGATGACAGTCG
>WLWE01000430.1_pt1 | contig 36370 bp, 65 predicted proteins | sample 6718301 | NCBI WGS metagenome assembly WLWE01 (sample SAMN12718691, study PRJNA515312) | sponge metagenome | isolation source: marine sponge | host: Mycale hentscheli | place: New Zealand: South Island, Marlborough, Capsize Point | collected 2003-05-01
TTATCAATATGTTTCATTTGATTATCAGCTCTCGCTAATAACATTTTCTGTTCGTCTTGTTTCGCTTTAATACTTTGCGACCATATTGACATGAACCCACCTAATAAAGATGAGCCTAACATCGTAATCATTTCTACTGGTAATCCACCTAGCATATTATCTCCTTAAGTAATGCCCCCGAAGGGGCATCGGTTAGTTGTTATGGTGACGGAGGTCCGCCTGCTGTCATGTTATAAATAATAAACAAAACAACTGCACAAATGATACCAGCTTTAATCCAGTCCTTCATTCCCCAGTCGTTCCATTCTTTAATCCATGACCATGTGTCTTTTAAAAGTTTCATATTACTCCTTATAGTTCAAACAAAGATGCAGCTCTTTCTGAAGTAGCTTCATCTGGGTTAGTGTGATGATAGTTAGCATACAATTGATACTTTGCTTGGCTATCACCTTCGTCTATTCTTTTAAACAAATTACTGGTTCCTTTTTGTTGCCATAAATTTGCCAAGAATAATTCTTCTTGCTGTTTTGAAGTTAGCTTTATGGGGTCATTATGTTCTTTCGCTTTACTTACCCAAGAAGGGATCTTTACTCCCATAGCTTCATAAGTATTAGCAACTCTATTTAACCCTGTTTGAAAAGCGTTACCTTCTCCTTCAGTAAGAAATTGAAAGTCTCCCCGAGCACTGCTTAACTCATTAACAGTATCCGTTCCACCACTACTCTCAATCATTTTAGATTGCTGAGTAAACTCATCTAATAAATTAAGATTTTGTAATCCTAATTTACTACTTATATAAGATTTTATATTGCGAGGTTTAGGCTCATCCTTTGTAAAAAGGTTAGCTATACCTCCTATTATTTCTTCAAGCATTATCTGATTTGTGCTCGCAGTTGCAACATTCGCACTGCCCACCACAACAAGAGCCACCGCTACTGCAATGACATTCATGACCACAATTAATACAAGGCATTACTTAAATCCTTTTAAAGTTTTTGCAAAGCGTGCTCGTTGTCCTAATTTCCCAGGAGCTTTAGCCGCTTTGTTTAATTTTGACGCAGGTATTTTCTGACCTGCTTTAATACCTAATGCTTTACGTAATGCACCAGGTTTTTTAATTGCTTTTTTTATGTTAAGCTTTTTTTTCTTCATTATCTTCTTTAGGTTCTTCAACCTTTACAGCGTCTCCGCCTACTTTTACTATCCCTAATTCAAACTCAACGTTTGGTGTTAAAGGATTTTTAATTTCATTTTCCATGTCTACTCCTTAGTAATCTACTAGTATACCATAACAAGGGGGCAAATGCAACCCCCTACTTACCCCAAGATACCCATGATTCCGTAGGTTTTTTAACTATATGTGGCTCACTTTGTACAGGTACTTGAAAAGTTATACCATATGTAGGGTGTGTAAACCATAAAGCTTGTTGTGGTTTTTCATATGCAAACCTACCAGATAAAGCGTACTCATCATACCCTTTGATTGAGCCATTTACTATAGCATCTTTCAAAGATATATACTGGTGGAAGTGACCCATCAACACGTAGTCAATAGGTTTCTTTTGATTAGCATATTCCGCCTTGACTTTCTGCACACCTCGTGCTATAGGTCCGAGCATCCCCACAATACCAGAGCCACCACGTACACCTAGTCTGTCACCATGTGTAAGTAAGTAACTAGTATTGTAAAGTTTATAGTATGCGTCATAAGATGTAGGTATTAAGAATGTAACTCTCTTGTCATTAGAGAAATACTTATCTAACATATTATATAACAACCAATCAAAGCTACTCTCAACTGCTTGCTTATGTCTGTATTGTTTATACATACGACTATGATTACCAATAACACATGGTACAAATACATTACCGAATACATTAGCTAGTTCTGTAATACCCGAAGCTAATACATCTACTAACTCAATGACATGTTCTATACTTGTTCCGTCATTAGTCTCCACTAACTCATCATGTATACTACCACTTATCATGTCACCACCAAGAGGTACAACTATACCAGGATACTTAGGGTTAACCATGTGATTAGTACACAAGTCGATGGCAGAATTAATTGTAAACTCTACACGCTTACGTCCTATCTTGCGGTCGTATTCATTTAAGTTATTGACGTTTGATTTAGTTACTACCTCACCCCAATGAAAGTCCGATATGAATAACGTTGGGATTCCAGGTGCCCCCTTTGCTGGTGTGGATTTATGTATCCACTTAGGTGGCTTGGGTGAATGCTCACCTAATCCAAACACATGCTTACGTATAGCAGTGGCTGTTATATTTTCTCTAGCTAACTCGTCTACTTGTTGCTTGAGTTCTTTTATCTGAAGATCATACGTAATCTTCTGTTCAGTTAAAGCTGCTTCAGTACCTGGTGCATTGACCGTGGGCTTTATGTTATTAAGCTTAGCTTTCTCAAGTCTACTGTTTAACGTAGGTCTTGGTAAACCTAAAGCCCTTGAGGCTTCGGATATATTTCCCTTAGCTAGAACTAGGGCGTTGACTGCGTCCTGCAATATGTCCGTCATTTATTATCTCCTGTAATAATATGTTACTCGTGTCGCCGAATGCGCACTTGAATCCCATATTTAATTGTCTCTCTACTGCAATAGGATGAAAGTAGTTTACAAAACTTTGCTTTGCTATCATACATTGCTCCTTCGTCTCAAATTTTAGTGGTATTGCTGCTGGCATGCATAGATCTGGTGCATCGTTTGGTAACGATAGAAAGCACACTAATACAGCTACTGTCCATGTCATAAATCTTCCTTGTGTATTTGGGCAAGACTTCGCCAATAGTCTTTGTCCTTTAGTTTAAGGTTCTTCCAGTATGGTTGAGCCTTTTTGTGTGTTGGCTTAGCTTTTCTATATAAGAACTGAGCCAGCCCGTCGTACTTAGTTTTCACTGGATACTCTGGATGTTTCTTTAGTCTCATCAATTATCCTCCCGAAATTATCAACAAGCTTATTAATGCGAGACTTGTCACCTGATGCAACAACTCGTCTTGAACCTATAAAGGTTCCGTCTGGTAAATCATTATACAACCATGTATCATGGTTGATCTTATAGTTTATATTAGTAATCATAGATGCTGCATCTTTTGCTTCTCGGATTGCTCCCTTCACATCTGTTTCGCCTCGTGATCTAGACCGTCTAGTTGCATCACGTTGAATCGCTCGGTACTTATCTAAGTACTCTTTCAATTCTTTCTCTGTAAATTTATTAATCTCTTTCATACTCTCTCCTTAAAAGCGAAAGGCTGAACAACCCCCTTCAGAATTACTCAGCCTTATCTGCCCCCTTAAAACTAACAAATATAGAATGATTTCGATAACAGTTGATCAAATACTAAACCAATTAGTTTCAATTATAATACTATCACAGTTTGGTTCTCGTGTCAAGACTTTTTTTCAGAAAGCCACGAAAGCCAGAAAGCTAGAAGGCCTCATCCCAAGTACCAGTAAGTGCGCCTTTTGCGTACTCAGTGCTACGATTCTCAAAGAAGTTGGTGTGTTCTACACCCCCTACTATCCAATCAACCCACTCTAATGGGTTCTCTTTGACCCCGTAGTTAGGCTTTAAGCCTAGCTGTAAGAGTCTTCTGTCCGCAATATGTCTTATGTATTGCTTAACTTCATCTGGTGTGAGTCCTTCTACTGGGCCCATGTCAAAAGCTAAGTCAATAAACTTATCCTCTAACTCTACCATTTCTCTACAGATCTGATATAGTGTAGCTTTAAAGTCATCATGCCACACGTGAGGCATCTCATCTAGTACACAGTGTAATAGCTTAATCATATTCTCTACGTGATGTGACTCATCACGAATAGACCATGCGACAATTTGTCCCATGCCTTTCATCTTACCAAACCTTTGAAAGTTTAACAGCATAACAAAGCTAGCAAACAACTGAAGCCCTTCACCGAATGCTGAGAACACTGCCATGTCTCTGACAATCTTCTCCTCTTCTGTGCCCCCTTTGTTTCTCCACAGGTACTCATGCTTATCATTCATAGCTGTGATCTCTTGGAACGCACGGTAATCTCTGTCATCCATACCTACTGTATCATTAAGTAATGAATAACTATGAGCATGATTAGCTTCACTTGTAGCTATAGATGATAGCATCATTCTAATTTCTGGTTGTTTAAACATTGGCATGTATACATCCATGTATGCTTGCGCTATGTCTACGTCTCCCTGTGTAAAGAATGTTAGTATCTGTTTAACTAAATTCTTTTCCCCATCATTCATACGATGGTTCCAATCATTTACATCTTCGTGTAATGGTACCTCACTTGGTAGCCAATGCATCTTCTGTTGCATATCATAGGCTTCAAATGCCCACTCATACTTAAATGGTTTGTAATAGTCTCGCGAATTAAATACACTCATTGTACCCCCGCTGCTTGTAATGCTAGCCCAGCCACGATTGTTACCACGTATACTGTTACTATAAATTCAATCATAATACCTCCTCTAAAATTGCGCGCCCTATTGCGTACGGTATAGCGGGCACTAAACTATTACCTAGTCCTTTAAGTCTGTCCACCCTGTTGGGTATCCCATTAGCCACTCGACCCACATTGGGTTCAAACTCCCACCAGCTGTCCCAGCTAGTCGGCCTTTCTGTTTCATCTTTTCGTAGTTGCTGTTCGGACCTGCGTCCTTGTAATCCCTGGCTGTTGGTGTCGGAACTTTCTGCCATAGACGAGGCTCCCTCACCTGATCCATTAATCTGACTTGAATTGGCTGACCGCTCGGTCTCTTCAGATGTCCTTGATCCAAAGCTTTCTGTATTCCAGGTAGGTTTGATCCCCCCGCCATGTTGTCTGGTGTTCTCCATATTTGAATGGGCAATGATCCAGACTCGTTCTCTTTGATGGTTGGCGCCGATGCTCGAAGCTGAAATACTAAACGCCCTAACGGAGTAACCTTCACTCTCCAAGTCCTGTAGTACGGTGTCGAGACCGAGTTTAATGTGTCCACTAACGTTTTCTCCAATGACCCAAGTCGGTTTACATTCTTTGACAATCCTAAACATGTCTGGCCAGAGGTGTCTCGTATCTTTTTCACCGCGTTGGCTACCTGCGATGGAGAATGGTTGGCAAGGATATCCTCCCGTGATAATGTCAATGGGGGCAAGCGTGTCTTCTTTGATTTGCTCATACGTTAACTCCTTTATATCTTTATATTGTTTTACATTAGGCCAGTGTTTCTTTAAAACTTTACGTGAGAATTTTTCTATATCACAGAACGCTACTGTTTCAAATCCTCCCGTTGCCTCAAGTCCTAAACTAAATCCACCGAGCCCACTAAATAAATCTAAGTGCCTAAGCATTATGCTTGACACATTACACATGACTCTTCGTCTTCCATGCTATCCTCTCTGACTTTACGCTCTACTTTAACAGAGATATTTTCTGCCCTCTTAATCGCCTCACTGCGACAGTAGTATAGAGTCTTTAGTCCTTTCTCCCACGCACGTTTATGTATGTTATTTAATCTTCTAACATTTACATCTGGTGGGAAGAATAAGTTTAATGATTGCGCTTGACAAATATATTTTTGACGTTCACCAGCCAAGTCCACAATCCACGATTGGTCGATTTCGATGGCGGTTTTAAATAAATTTTTCTCTTGCGACGTGAGGAACTCGAGCGCATCGACAGATCCTCTACTAGAAATAATAGTCTTCCAAACATCTTTAGTATTCTTTCCTTTTGATTCAAGTAATTCTTCTAAGTATTTATTCTTAACTAAGAAAGAACCACTCATAGTTTTTTGTGTAAAGGCGTTTGCTCTTAAAGGTTCTATGCTAGGAGATACACCACCACATATAATAGAGCTACTTGCATTTGGTGCAACAGCTAACATGTGTGCAAATCTTTTACCACTTCCCTTCATGTCACTTGGCTCGCCTCTTGTCTTACCTAATGATAGATTAGATTCTAATGCTTTATCATGTAAGTGTTTAAATATATTTTTATTAATACCAAAAGACATAGGGCTATTGAAAGCTATACCTTTTCTTTGTAGGTATGAATGGAAACCCATAGCACCTAAGCCAACAGATCGTTCTGCTTTAGCTGAAGCTACTGCTCTCCATAAATGAGAGGGGGCATTCTTAATAAAATATGTAAGTACGTTATCTAACATACGCATGATGTCATCAATGAATTGTGTATTATCTTTCCACTCATCATAGTATTCCAGGTTAACAGATGATAAACAACATACTGCAGTACGTTCATCGTTGGTTGGCAGGGTAATCTCACTACACAAGTTAGAGTGATGTACCTTTAAACCTTTGTCTTTTAATTCTTTTGGTAATCCTTTGTTAACTGTATCACTAAACATAATGTATGGCTCACCTGTTGATACCCTTGTCTCTAGTATTTTAATCCATAGTTGTCTAGCTTTAACTTCTCTTATAACTTTTTTATTATGTGGGTCAATCAATTTCCACATCTCATCTTTCTCTAATGCTTTCATAAATTTATCTGGCACATTTATGCCATGATGTAGATTAAGATTCTTTCTATTTACATCACCACCGCTAGGCTTACGCATTTCAATGAACTCAATAATTTCTGGGTGAGATATGTCCATGTAGCTGGCATAGCTCCCGCGTCTTGTTGCCCCCTGGTTAAACGCAACCATCTGACTATCAACTACATGCATGAAAGGTATAACTCCTGTTGTCTTATTACCTTTACTAGTAGATTGATCCTGCGACCTTATGTCACCCCAGTATCCACCGATACCACCACCTGAACTTGACAACCAAATATTTTCTGCGTAGTGTTCTGATAAACCTTCACGAGAATCGGGTACATAATTTAAGAAGCATGAGATAGGTAGTCCTCTATCTGTACCACCATTTGATAGCACGGGTGTAGCAAACATGAACCATAGCTTAGATGAATAATCATATAGTCTTTTAGCATGAGCATCTGAATCTGCAAAAGCTGCGGCTGTCCTAGCTAGTGCTTCCTGGGGAGATTTTTCTTTGGGTAACATGTATCTATCTTTTAAAACTTCTTTACCGAATACAGTAAGAAGGTCGTCTCGTGCGAGATCAATCGTTGGTTTGTCAGTCATTTCGTCTTCCTTATTTGTGTTGTGTGAAAGCTCCTAGTATACCACACTATGAAGCCGTTGTCTATATTAATCATGTTAAGTTCCTTAAAAATAATGTCGAGTATTCAAACTTTTGCTCTTGACAAAAGACATCATCTAGTGTCTCAACTAAATCTAACTTTAAATTTTTGTCCAGGTTCTTTACTACCTGCACCATTCTGATTTCTACCTGTGGATAAATCTTCTCAAGTACAGGACGATACAAATAGTTAAGCTGAACCCATGCTTTCCTTGTTGCTTTTAGCTTGCACTCTAGAACCAGGATAAACTTACGATCGTCATTAGGCAGGACTATGATGTCGGGTTGACACCATCCTAGCCCCCGTTTGTCTTCGTACTCATACCATTGTCCATGTAGTACTTCCTCTCCATATAAAGCCTTGACGTAGTTGGCTATTCTATTCTCATAGATGAGCCCAGCTCTCTGGATACCCTTGATTCTTGGAGAGGAGATGAATCTAGGTTTATCCTCGAGAGCCTTCGCCCAACGTAGACCTCGGATTATATTGCGTCTTTTCTGCATAGGAATACCAATTCAGATTCGACACGGATATAACCAGAGTCTTCCATAGCTTGGATGTACTGTGTAATCTCCCCGGGTGCCATAGTCTTGTTCAAAAGTTGCCGTTTAAACAGCTTCAGACGCACGTGAGAGCGGTTATTGTTAAACACAGTAGTCTCCAACCAACCTTTCATATCATGAGCAATTTTACCAGTCTTACTCATGCCAAAACCTTCTAATGCCTTGGGCATATACTTCTCTACATCAAACATAATCTCTTTAGTAAGAGCCCAATCACTGCCTGTAATTATCCTTGTCCCTCTACGTGAGGCAGATATAGACATAGCTACCTTGATAAAGTGGGATACTCTACGTTGATTGTACTCGATCATGTTAGGATCAGTGGGTTCTGGTTGTATATATTCTTGAAAATCTTTCTCGACTTCTTCATGTACCTCTACATCAAAGGCAAATTGCCCATGCATTTTAGCTATCATACTAAGGTCATGTGTTAAGTCTTCGGCTACACTATCATCAATTCTTTTCTGATGTAAGCTTTGTGCTATCCTATGTCCTTCATGGTAGATAGGAAGTATCCTAGATAACAACCCTTGTGAAGCTGCATCCTCTGGTAAGTTATCCACAAACTGTTGAGGTGTAGCACATGCTATCCAGTTAAGACAAGGTCCTTTAATAAATTGTGATGAGCCTGTTTTAATTTGATGACTGTAAGAATCTTTACTATCCCACATGTCAGTCATAAACATCTGCAAGTATTGGTGGTTCCTATTCATGAACGTACCAAACTCTGATGTACATAAAGTAAGTGATGAGTCATAGAACATATCTTCTTTAGGTGTAGCACAACGTAAGTCTAGTCGTGTAACCTTAGACATTTCTACTGCTAATTTTTCTGGTGTAATTCTATCTTGTATAATATGTAATGGGTAATTCTTTAAACCATATCTCGTTAACCCACTATTAAATTCATCATGATCTTCTTCTGTACCTACAGGTGTAGTAAGTTTGGCAAAGACTTTAGAGAACGGCAGGATGAGCGAGACAGATTTGTTTCTACCTGGTGGCGCAACTAATACAACAAACATGTTAGGTCTGATATCATAGTTAGTCATAGACAACCAACACTTACGACCTAGTGCTCCAGCCACAGCAGAAATTGCTGTCCATGTAGAGAACCTATCTGGTATCGGACTACCTGTTGTAGCCTTTACACATGCCTTAATAAAATCTGTATTCTTACGCATTGGCTACCCATTTCTTTAAGTTTTTCCAAGAGTCTCCTACCTCTGCATCAGAAGGTATTATCATGTTCCTTCCTTTAACATCAATAGGATTTTCTAAACAATCAATTATCTTAGGGATTAAATAGTCTACCTTATCATTAGGACATTGACCTAAGACTGCATCATGCACCTGTCCTAATATTTCTACACCTTCTTGAAACAACTCAGACCATACTCTATATAATCCTTTGTTAAGTAAGTCACCGATAGTAGATTGTGGAAGATAGGCTATAGCTTTTCTTGCATAGTGTTCATCATCTAACCTACCCCAGAATTGTCTACGTCTACCGAACGGTGTAACTAAGTTACCTGTTGATTGTAGTTCTTTAATAACTTCTGTGTGCCATGTTCTTATACCAGGAAAGGCACCAGCTACACGCACAAGTACTTGCGTGCCCGAGCCAATCTTCTCTCCTAGTTCCATGAGTTCGTCGAAGCCCCCTTTCTTATCCTGTTTATGCCAACGTTCTAACGAGGCTAGCGGTATGATACCACCAAAGTATAAGAGTTGAAATCTTGTAGCATGCGCTACCTTAATCTTTGTATGTCTTGCTACTGTGTTAGCTGATGCACCATAGTTAGTACCATGTCCAGCCCTCTTACATACATCACGATAAGAGAAGTTACCATAGTAAGGTCGCTCTGCTAATGTTCTATTCTGTGCATTGTCTTCTGTCCAACCCATGTTAGGCCAGACCATCTTGGCTACCTCCGTGTGTAGGTCTGATGATTCAACAGCGTTAATATAACCTGCATCACCTGAGAGGTATGCCGTTGCCCTGGATTCAGCTGCTTGTAGATCGGCATAGAACATAGTACGTCCTCTGTCTGGTACGAAGATAGCCCGCATGTCCTTTGTAATATTCTGTAAGTTTGTCCCCGTTCTCCAGGGACTCTCTGATGATGACCACCTGCCAGTTTCTGTACCCGCTACATTATAAGAGCAACGAATACGACCGTCTTCATCACGTTTAGAAGCTAAGACTGATAACTGTTTATCTATATCACGCAAGGCAATAATAGTTTTACAGAACGGACGAGCACGAGGATACTCCTCTATCATATGTTCTAAAGCTTCACGATCAGTAGAAACTTTTTGTTTCCCTTTGTCGTATTTAATTTGTACTGGAAGATTCAAGTACTCATAGAGCATGGACTTGAGTTGTGTTGGACTGTTATGGTTAAGGTCTTTATCCCATACAGCATTAGCAAAGAGACTTAACATCCTAGCTAATTGTAATCTTTTCTTTTGTAAGGGGGCACGAATAATTGTGACTGCCCTTTCGTCTACGCGTAAGCCACGTAGTACCATAGAGATTGCAGGACCTAAGCTTGCTCTCTCAAATTCGTATGTCGATTTAGTAAAGTTGTCTAGTTGTGGGGAAAGTTTATTCCAAATTTCTGTAGTAAGTGTACAATCTAATCCACAATAAACCCATAGAGTTTGTTCTTCATTAAGTTTTAAATTCTTAATCTCTGTGTTCTTTATTATCCTCGCCATTATCTCTCTCCAATTTTTTCTTATGTAAGTCTTCCACTCGTTCTCCTATTTCACGAGCGATCGCCATGTAAGCTGAAGCATCCAGGTATGTATCCTCTGTTCGAGATCCTTGCTTCAGTCTTGCTATCTTTAATAGACACATCATAACTGCTACGTCATGTGGGTTTATTTGAAAGTTAGTATATGCTGACCATAGATTTGCTATGTTAACATGGTTAATTAATTTGTCTCCGTAATCTACTTGCCTGTCTCCACTGACAAGTTCACTTGCTTTTTTTAGTAACTCTGAACTTCTCCCTGTTGTTGTCATATTCTCCCTCCTTATATTTATCAAACTCTTTTCTTGCTCGTTGGTGGTCTACTGCTGCTAAGTCACATACGAATTTAAACTCGTCGTACTTATACTTCAACCACTTCTCGACTTCTTCTTTGTACTTCAAACCATCTTTGGACTTGCCCTTGTATGCATAGTCTTGAACAGCTTGATCTAATACGGCTCGCCATAAGTTGTAATGGTTTGCTATATCTACTGAATCCTCTGGCATTGGCTTTACCGAGAATAACTCTGATCGTTTCATGTTTACTCATCTGCTTTGGTACTCTTTGAAAACTTGGCTAGTGTTTTCCAAGCACTCTCATTGGTGTATATCGAGCCTAAGAAACCTAAACCTTTTTCTTGTTCTGGTTGCAGTGAATGTTGTGCGTGCATGGTATCATGTATGATACCTTTAACATGTATCTTTTGTTTGTGTGCTAACCATGACACGTCGTATAATTGATTCTGTGCAACCTTAACTATCTTATCGTTCTCAAGAATATCTTTCACCCATTTCCAGGCAGTGATCTCATCAGCTGCATTCCAATAGTTTTGAGTGTCGGTATTCTTATCACGAAAAGGTACTACGATTGTAGTGTTAGGTGTAGGTGCAAAGCCTATGCATACGATAGAGCCTTCTGCTGTTTCAATATCGAATGCGAGAGGGTTGTTATGATTTGCTTCACTAATATATTTATTATAGAATACATCTAAGTCTTCGATGGTAGGTTCTATCCATACGTCTCTGACTGTGTGTTCTAGTTTTTTAGTTAGAGATTCTTGCTTAGCTTTCTGTAAGTCAGCTACGACATGAGGTCTCCACTTGAAATTTTTAACGACAGAAACAGGACTGTATGTTGGTAGTACTTTATAAGGTGTAGGTAGAAGCTCAGTTATCAACGTGGCTCCTCTGTTCTTACCAATCTTAGCTAGTCCTGTTACTGCCCACAAAGATACTGAACCCATTGCGATAATGATATTTGGATTGGCTTCTTCTATTTCTTTGTGTAACCTTTGAATGTCTTGCTCATATTCTTGCTTAAGATATCCTTCACTTGTTGGGGCGTAAGGTGAACGCCACTCGGTTGTCTTGCATAATCTTTTGTATTCACTTCTCTTATGAAAGAAGTATTGTGCTGTGTTCTGGTGGGGTTTTAATTGTATAGTGTGGGTGAGTAAACAGTTGTCGAGGTTGATACCTGCAATGTCACAGAGTTCGGCAAATACTTTTCCCGTGCCCCCACGCAGGATTGTATTAGCGATTGTTTCACTGTTGGTAGGGTACTCGAATACGAACGCAATCTTACAAGCCTCGGCTGATTGAGGCTTGCGTGATGATACTCGTTTATATACTGCATACTCACCCATAGGACTACTTCTTAATAATCCTTTTGATGGATGCTTGAAGTATGTCCTTGTTTCTGCCAACCATTTCATGCTTGACAATACCACTAAAGGTCTGACCGATTGCTTGTTCAAGCAACTCACTGAACGACGAACCGTCATCCATTTCCAATCCCTTTAATAGAAAGGCTTTCAATGACAAAGCTGGATTGCTTTGTTGCATTGCTTTTGGTGTAGCCCAGAACTCAATACGAGTTGGCTCGGCATTTACCAAATCCGAATCTGCTAAATCAGATTGGATCACACCAACGGCTTTACAATTCATGCGTACCAATGGTGTTTGATTTTCCCCCACCTTATCCGAACGATAAGAAGTGATAGTGAAATCGTAGCTACCCTCGGGCAACGTTACGGATTCAGGTATCTCACCTGGGGTCATGTTTAAAAAGTCTAAAACATCTGACATCATTTACCTCCTGTGTCTTTGTTCAATTTGCTTTGAGCATTCTTTTGAATAGAATCAAATAGCTTAGCTAAATCACATTCGGTGTTAGCTTCAACACGACTAGGTGCTGTCACTTTTAAATCCATCTTGTGATCTGATACTGTTCTAAGGGTTCGCTCCGTGCCCTTACTTGAAGACCGTGTGTCGATCCTGCATACGCAGTTAAAGTATCTTCCTATTTTGGTGGATAGTTTAGATCCTACACTCGTTGGGTATGCTTTGGATACACCTAAGTCTCCTTCCATGTACTGCATATGCGTAGTTACTACTACGTTACACGGTACTTCAGAACCTGTTATGTATTGTATGATATGTTGCACATCCCTTGCGGCTGTACCCCATTCTGGTTGACTAGGTTGGTCGGTTGGTTTCTTATTATTAAAAACCAGGGCACCACGTAATGCTGCCTCGCCCATCAAAGTCAAGCTGTCTATAACAAGTACATCTTTATTAGTCCAAGTTTTAACTGAACCAAAATCTTCGTCGCCATCCTTCCAGTTAGTAATCATTTGTACGCCCTTACGGAAAGCAGTTGCTTGTCCTAAAGAATCTTTACAAGTAACAAAGGATACATTTTTAACTGCATCTTTATTTAAAAACTCTGGAAGAATAGATAGACCGTCATCAAAATCTAGGATACGTAAATTGTATCCAGCATTTGCAAGCGAGGCTAGTGCTGTGGTTTTACCCGAACCACTATCCCCTACCAACATAAGCTTTGTATACTCTGCTGACTTGTGTGTTTTAATGTTTGCCATTTTTATCTCCTGTGAAGTTAACATACTAACATGAATTGCTTTCCGTGTCAATACTTATTTTATTCTTTCATCAATAATTTTACCAATTACAAATACCATAAGTGTAATGAGTAATAAATCTAATAGGATTAATCCCAACAAAATGTTGACGATCATGTTATCCACCTTAAATACCAACCAACTACATCTATTATACTTAATACTATTATAATATTTAATAGAGTGGTGGTATTGGAATACCATTTATCTCTTTGATATTTATTCTTTTTATTATACTGCTTCTGCATAAGCCTCCACTAAATCTGGATGAGGTTGTTTATCGAAATCATTATCCAGGAAAAGATTACGACGATCAGGTGAAGCTGAACAAACTTCTTTAAATCTACAGCCACCATAGTTGTTACAAGCAGTGAAATCTGCTGGGTAATATTGTTTATTAAAATAATTTGTTGATGTATCTAATGTATGCATGGCATCTTTATACCATTCCATTATTAAATCTGTTGGTACATTGTACACACTACGATCAAACCTAGTGAAGTGTACACCTGTTTGCACAGCATCAATAATAAATCCTGCTACGTCCAGACCTAGTACTTCCCTGGCAGCCCATAGATAACTGAACACTTGATTGTTCGGCATGAAGTTACCAAAGTAATTAGAGTTAAGCGTTGTCTTAGTTGTCTTAACATCACATAGGTATAACTTACCTTCTAGTTGTACTACCTTATCAATACGACCAGAGAATCTATACTCTCCATTACCAAAGGGTACTTCAAACCTTTGCTCAAGGCAAGGCTCACCATCTGGCATGGTAGCTATTTCAAATAGGTCTTCCCAAAATTCTTCTGCTCTCCAGGTAATAGCTCGTAAAGCTGCAGTCAATCCCCGTGCCTTATCTTCTGATAAGTTTAAAGACTCACCAAATTCCAGGAGCACATGCTTTATAGCTGCTACTACAGCTTCATCCTTTGTTGCCCCCTTAAATTTCTGAATGTCAAGGACTTCAAGTCCTTCGTGTACAGCGGAACCAAAGCCTGTCGCCATGCCGTATGTCTTAGACTTATACCCTTGTAGGTTAGTCCAGTTGTACATACGGGGGCATGACAGGAATGATGATAGACTTGATGTATCCCATATCTTTTGAATAGGGTTACCGTCTTGTAGTATAAACTTCTTTAGTCTATCTGGTTGTTCCATTATGCCTCCTTAACTAGCATGTCCAATACATTTGTTTCGTATTGTTTAGGTTTAGTTCTTGATGATTTACTGGTGATACGTTTACCTGCTTTCTCTGTTGCTCGGATATTTTCCCGGGTCGCACGTAAGTAAGTAACAATAGTTTGTATATCTTCCTCACTCTCTGCTAATTCCAATGGGTCTTTATCCAACAAGTCGACAGGTATAACTAACTCATCTTCTTGCTTTACTTCATCAGTCATTACTCTCTCCTAGCTTTGTAAACTGTGGTTCGTTTTGACCAGGTACTACATTGATAGCACGTAACTCTGCATCTGGAATAGTAACTAATCCTTGTAAGACATATGGTATTGGGTATCTACATACATACTTACGTAGTTCCTTGCTCCATTCTATTTTACATTTCTTAAATATTTCTTCAGCATGTTCTTTAGAGTCAGCCTCAACTAACCAATGCTGTGTATTCATATGTGATGTTGTAATATCGTATTGCATATCTCTCCTTATTTTATTATTAATAGTATCACAGATAGAAAAAATGTCAAGCTAAAAGTTTAACAAAATTCCTACTGCAAATATAAACATGGCTATTGAATTGACTGTCATCAATGCTCGGTCATGCCACATGTAACCGACGATAAACCAACCCGTTACTCCACCTAAATGGAAGAACAAATTGAGTGGGCTTATCTCTACTGCTGTTAACACCATACCTATGATGATGATAACAGAAGCTGTCCATTTAACATACCAGGATTTGCCGTGACCCGGTGTTATCTTCTTAAAAGTTTGGTTCATACTCATGCCCCCTTTCATGTAGTTCTTTATAGTATTCATACAACTTTTTAAATTCGTGGTATGCTCTCCACCTATCTTCAAACTCTGCATTGTACATTTCATCTTCCCAATGTTTCATTCGTGTAGGTACATGTACTATCCTTTTATCCATACTTTCTCCTAATGTACTGTTGGTTTAATTAGAGTACCATTCTCTAACCAATCTACTTCATCTAGTGCATTGTCTTGACCGAATGCCTCAACCAATGGACCTTTCTCCAGGATTGTGGCAACAGCGCTGCTAAACATATGCAAGGTACTCATTGTTCCTGTTCGCATAAGTAACATACGTAAACCTAACTCTAACATAGCACTGTTAATAATATCCACAGGATATTTCTTTGACAGTTCTGTTATAGGCTCACGCATTTCTTCTATACATTTAGTAAACATATCTTCTAGTTTATCTTTCTTCATAAGGTCTCTCCTTTATCAGTTACTAATACTAACTGTTCTTTCTCAAAAGAATTTTTTATAATAACATTATCTTTTGTTTCTTTAAAATGTAAATGATTATATTTATTCTCATCTACATCTGGGTTATCTTTCATCTGCAATGCATAGGCTTTTACAAACCTATACATTCTCATTCGTAAAGAAAATGGATTACTTGACGGGATAGATATCTGTGCGTCATCACTATCTTGGTTGTCTAAATAATCTATTGCCTTATCTAATGCGTCTGAAATATCTATCGACTGCAATAGGTTCTGCGTCGTCGGATTCCATGCCATTGGTAGCCTCCTCTTGTTGTAGTTCATAGTCGTCTTGGTCTAAAGTCAAATCATCTATATCTATTCTTGATTGACCAGTTGGTATTTGTACTGAGTAGCCATCCATTACAAAGTCTCCTTCTTCTTCTAGTTCCTCTACATCATGCCCTCTCGTAATAGGTGTAATTAATTTTTTTGTTTTATTCTTTTTCTTTTTCATAATCTTTTTTCCTTACAAATATATAAACTGTGAAACATAGAAAACCGAACGTTACTATGTTGGGGGCAAAGAAGAAACTCAAAGCTCCCATAATATAAAATCCATACACACATATGTATGTTAACATTCCACCGAGTGTTGCCATTCTTGGTATCCTTTCTCCTCAATAATATTTCTTAGTGATAGCTGTGAATCTGCCACAGCACCACGATTACAGTTAACAAACATCAACGCATTAGTGATGTTACCTTCTTCGTTGATAACATCAGCTATGTGTGGTGTGTAGTTCGCATTGGTTTCCATTTGATTAATACATTCCACTGCTCGTACATCACACTCATACAGATGACCTTTGATTGACTTGCCTTCTGCTTGTCCGTAATCAAAGAACACAATGGGGAATGCGTTAGCATAATCTCTCATCTGAAAGACCGAGTGTATGGTAAAGTATTCTCCCATATACTCAGACCTCTTTGTTAGTTCCTCAAGTCTGCCCCCTTTTTTTAATGTACCATATGTAAAAAGCCTAGTCTTATAAGCCTCTTGCAACAGTGGGTTTGCCATTTTCGTACTGCTCAATTCTTCCTCCTTCAAGATGTTGTATTTCTGTTATACAATTAGTAGGGATAACAACACCCCCACCACCTGTCTTACTTTCCTCATCATAAGATGAGACAGTTACTATCTTACCACCGAAGTCTGTAAGTATCCACCCTACAGTTTCGACAGGTCGTAGTTGTTGTTGTCTTAACTCAGACAACTCTTGCCATGTGTTATCATCTGACATTGCATCAAGCCATTTGATTCTCACTAAGTCCATTGTGTTTAGCATAACTATTTCTCCTTGTCAATGGTTTTATTTTTCATTATCTCTAAGACCTTTGTCTTAAAGTCTACTACATTACCAGGAAACTTTGGTGATGAGTCAGGGAACTTGGGCTCCACTATGTAAGAGCCATTCTCTTTCCATGTCCTACTTGTCTGCTCTCCTTCGTTGTCAAGCACTCGTTCCCAGGCATCGTCCTTGCTGGTTGCCTCTACTTCGTAGATACACTCAAGTGTTTCCCAAGTTGTTACATTATACTTCATAGTCATTCCTTTCTTCTTGTCTTTGTCTTTCCCATTCTACCTCAAGAGATTCCCAGGGATTATCTTCGTTACCTGCAGCTTGTGGCAGCTCGGCTACAATCCTGGATGTTCGTCTTCTTGAGGCTTCTAGTCTGCGTCTAGCCTTATCTCTTTTCGCAATGAAGTTAGGGTCAATGCTAAACAGTACTCGTCTGCCTACCTTACTAACCTTAACACGATAAGGCTCAGCGTCTACGAGTTGTTGGTTGAGCCAGTTATCCCACTTACGCTTATGTTCTTTGGCGTGTACTGGGTAGCGAAGTCGGTAATACCTGGGCTTGCCATCAGCATTGACAGGTCTGATGAATGTATTGACCACATCAGTACCGTCTCGTACACATTCCTCGTCTACAACATTGTCATCTTCATCATAGATAGATTCATATATTGGGGATTGATACCTAATTTGTTCTGCCCCCTTGATTAGTGGATTCATCTTAGTCTCCTTTTGCTTTGCGTTCTAGTGTCATACGTACATCATGTACGATAACGAAAGTCCAATAAAATAATGGTAGTGAAATCACTCCACTCAAATAAATAATAATAGATAGTAACATAATTTTCTCTCCTCGTCAATAGTTTTTTCTCGGCTGTACATGGGTGTACATGGTATTACACGAGGGTACCTACTTTTAGTGAACAGGCACACCCCTCTCTAATATACGATTTAAAATATATATATATTTTTATATATACTATATATAGTATAAGGGTAGTATGCCTTGCACAAGACGACCTCGTGCCACCTCATTGTAATATTGGTAACCTCCGTGTTCAGTCATGTTCTTCCATGTATAGTCGGGTTGTATCCTGCAACACCATGTTGCCTGGATAATCCAGGGGAAGAGCAGCTACGCTGCCGCATCAAGTCTTGCCTGGACAATGTTTCTCCATAGTGGATTTATCATGTCGTGATGTTCCCACCATGTCCTTGCTGTTGCCCCCTCATTGAACACTTGAAAGTGTTGATTGAGATTTAATCTCATAGCTTTGACAGGGTGTGGTTGAAAGTACATAGGTTTATCTGGTGCGTTCCCATTACTTAACAGATTCCAGGAAGGAAAGCGTCTGTGGCTTTCATATCTAAATGTGCCATGTGAATTAGGGTTAGCCTTGACCAAATCAAATGTACCATTGTCTTGATAAGTCTTGACAAGATTAGGATATGATTGCCAGAATGTAGCACCATGTCTCCAGAATAATTTGTTGACTAGACTATTCACTTTTCCTTTGCTATCTGATACTACATTATCATAGTTCTCTTGCGATAGTTCAGTGCCTTTGATAGCTATGCCGTAGTCTTTGTCGGTGTATAGTGAGAAAGGTTTTCGGCGAAACGAAGTTTTCTCTGGGTCAAAGGGGTGTTGACACACCCCAAATTGTACATCTTTTAAATAGACTTGTCTAATTAGTGTTGTCCACTTTAACTTATTAGACCCACCACTTCTGGTAGTTATCTCATAAAAGTTTTTAGTTTCTAAATCAAATCTAAATATAGTCATGTTACTTCCCTTCCTTTACTTCCATGTTGTATACTAAGTCGTTAACCCACTTAGCTGTACCTGTTGGATTCTCTATGATGAGGTCATAGATTTCTTCTGATGTCATACCATAGAAATCATTCTCATCTATATCAGTTCCATTTTCATGTATGTCTCTCGGTGGATTGACATAGTTCTTGGTAGTGTTGTTACTCTCTATACCTCTACGATATATTGGTGTACCAGAGTAATGACCCATGCCACCATAACCCCAATCATCATCTTCATAAGTCCACTTGTTCTCTATCTTTTTTAGAGTGTCAGTATCTTCATCATACTTGTAATCTCTAGACAAAGCATAGTTACCTCGTGGCTCTAATGAGTATGTGTTTGACAACCACATATCATCTGTGGTCTTGCCTTGTTCCTCGTTGATGATAGTAAACTCCTCTGTCTTACTATCCAGGAATAAGAGCTTGTCGCTACCAATCATGTCAGACAACATCTCTTGCCAATCTGGATTGTATAGTAACTCTGGCTCATTGATTAGTTGTGGTCTGAGTATCCACTTGACAAACTGATGAGTGTCAGATTTGTTACTGTCAATCATGGGTGTAGGTAACTGAGGTCCATTGTGCATGAGCCATATATCTCTGTTACTTTCCTCTTTAGTTAATACCTGGTAAGGGTGCGACATAGCTTTGCTTGACTCCCCATTGGTATTGAATCTGAAATGTAAACCCATAGGCACATCTAGATTTTTGTAGCTATCCCATAGCTTGTTGATAGACTTGAATGATTTTGGCTTACCCAATTTGTGAACATGAACTTTGCCCTTGTTGGCAAACATAAGTCCAAACCCATCATCATTATTTAAGTATGCACAGTTCATCATATTCTCTGTGATTACTTCTGGTTTTGTAGCTTGTATAATTAAGCACATAATATAACTCCTTTTCAGTTAAGCTATTTCTCTTAGATTGTTCTGCTCATCAGACCAATCAACACTACGACTTGGCTTACCTATGCAATAGGATTTTCTTGTTAGCCAACCATAGAATATCTTATACTCACTTCTATTTTGTGGTAACTCCATGTATCTTATGAAGTCTTTATAAGATAGTTTTGTCATGCTTGTAGTCTTACTAAACCCTACTAAAGCATGGACAAATTCCATTACTCTAAACAAACCTTGCTTTGCAAGATTGCCTTTGAATATTCTAAACTCTATTGTATGTCGGTGCGACATATTGACAGCCTCATATTTCTCAGACGAATTGACAGCATCAGAAATCTTTTTGCTAGATTTCTTTGCCCATTGGTCTGAATTGCGACCTGCAATATGATTCACAAACTCCTCATTTTTGTAGTCATTGATAAAGACAAGTAGCTTACCAATATCAAGCTGTGTTAAATGATTTCTTGATATGTGTATGTGCATACCTGTTGTATCAGTATTCCAGGATTTGAGGTGCTTGATTGCAACTCCATTTAAAAATGTATCCCAATTCTCTCTATGAGCATTGAGTGTAGCTGGTGCTGTAACAATCTCAAAGCCATTGGATAGTGAGCCATCAGATTTCATAATGGCAAACTGTCCTGTCTTGTCATTGTAAAAATCATTGTGTGTCATTTCTCCAATCTCATAAGGACAATTATTTCTTCTCTCAACTTCTAACTCTACACCCATATAGAGAGGATATAGTTCTGTCCTGTCCTTGTCTGATACCTGGTAACTACAATGCGACATGACATCTTCATTGTATTCATAGATATAATCATCATGCTGTGATTCAGATTCCTCATCATAATAATCATCTTCACTTACATAGGTATCTCTATTCTCTGAGTATCTGTAATTATCAATGCACACACTACATATTGGGTTATCATCATAAGCCCACCTTACATCATCTTCATATTCCCAGGAACCACAATCCTCACACTTATAGAATCTGTCAATGACATCACCGAAAAGATTAGTAAGCCTTCTGTATCTTGTCATGTCATTTCGTATGAAATATCTTGATAACATTCTATCCACATCATTAAGAAAATCAACCTCGATATCATGCTCATCAATTCTATCCTCATATTTTAAGCCATATAAATATGAGTACATAGTTTCATTGTTGTACTCTGTACTTCTTAGTTCTGATAGTAAAGTCATTTTGTACCCCACTTGTTTAGTAGTTCGCTAGTGATTGCCTGTTCCTCTTGAATAGACAACTCATCAACATCTGAGTCCAGGATTTGTTCGTCTTGTATTTCCTGTTGGTCAATAACCCAGTCAGTAAAGCTCATAGTTCTTTTAGTATCTGATTTAATAGGCATAATTAAACTCCTTGTATTATCAGATTATCAGTATCAAATTCTACTGACACCATGTCAGTAGTAAATGTTGCCGACAGTTTACGATTATTAATATCTATAATCGGTCTTTTTTCAGTACCATTTATCTTATGTGTACCAAACTCATCAAACTCTATCATAATATAATTCTTTGCATAACTTATATTATATCTCTTATCACATATAAAAGAATTGTCAAGTAATCTTTTACCCTCTATCCATAATCTTTTATTACCTCTATGCGTTCCTAGTTTATACTCAAATACTGTTGCCATATATACCTACCTCTATGTAGTTTCTGAATCTTTGCTCGTCAAATCTCTCATTAGATTCTTTAGCAATATAACAATAGTTATCAATCTGATGACCTATTGTCATTAATTCAATAGTATTCTTTTTACAGTTCTTACTTAATTGTATAAATTCATTTGCTCTTTTTGTAAAGTCTTTTCTAGTCAGCATAGTTACCCCACGAATACACAGTTATTTGTTGTATCATAAGTAAATTTATTTAAATCTACATTTCTAGCTGTTTTTAATTCGTTAATTAAATCAGTTTTTTGTAGTTTTATATATCTACCAATAATATTATCTTTTAGTATTACATAGCCATAAACATTATAGCAACTTCTTAACATTCTCATTAATGTTTTTTCACTATTAATTTCAACTCTATTCGTTTCCATTTTAACCTACTTTCATTTAATTTAACTTACGATTAATATATAATTGTGTCTTAATTATGACCTTGTGTCAATTAAGCATATCTACATTTATTTGATCTACCCCCTAACATTGAAAAACCCCTATAAGCACTTGAAATTGGATAGTGTACTTTAGTATTTAGGTCTTTAAAACTCTCCTCTTTGTAATTCACTTCAAACTTTTTCTTTTCAATCTTTGTGAAAGTTATGGCTTTAAACTTTCTTCTAGGTCTTTTATTTAACATCATTAAACCTTTGTTTAACTTGGTTAAGGGAAGGTTTTAAAGCTAATCTTTATTTCTTCCTTATTCTATTTTTGACATAAAATTGTGTTCAAACTGTGGCAAGATATTGACCATATTAAGAAAAATTATGTCATAAATTAGACTTATCCACAGGCTAAAAACCTAGGGTTTTTGAGGGAAGGTACAGATGCGACATAATGCCATGCGTCAAATTGTCGCACCCAGGATTGGGGGAACAAAACAGGAACATTTAAAAATGAGAACAAAACGAGAACACCCCTTTTCCTCAGAAATGACCAAGCACCAACCCCCCACCCAAAAAAACGTAGCGTCTAGATATATATATAATGCATCAAAAAAAATTTTAGCAAAAATTTAGACTATTTTTCCCAGGGAAAAGTTTGCGGCAGATAGGATGCCCCCTTTAAATTGCGGGGAGGCGCGTTATATTTGAGAGAGTGAACGCTACTTAATCCTCCCCGTCTTACAGGAGACGTGTGGCGTGAACCACACACAACTATTGTACAACATTTGCTCTTGCAATACAAGTATAAATGTTGTATACTACTTCTATGACTAAAGCAACTAAGATGCAACAACCTGACTCAGAGATTAAGTTAACTCCCCAGCAGGAAGCGTTCTGTAATGAGTTCATAAAAGATCTCAATATCAAACAAGCCGCCATACGAGCAGGCTACTCTGAGAAGCACGCAGCGAACAACGCATATAAGTTAACGAAAGACCCTGCGATTGTAGCAAGGATTGCCGAGCTAAAGTCTGAACAAACAAAACGTACTAAAATTGAAGCGGACGATATACTTAGGCGCCTAGTACGTATCTCTGAAAAGACTGAACAAGAAGGAGATTACAACGCGGCTATCCGCTCCTTAGAACTTCTCGGTAAACATCAAGCGATGTGGACTGACAAGTCTATTAATGAGACGACTGTAACAAATGCGTTTGCTACAGGAAACTCGCAGGAGGATATAGCTAGGGATGTTGAACGTCTTAAAAGAATAGCAGCACCTAAAATTAAACAAATAAAATAAGGATACACTATGCCAGGAGCAGCAGTAATAAAAAAACAAAAGAAAGCGTTTAAGGATTCGCAGACTCGTAGAAATATGAAGAACGCAAAACCTAGGCCGCAACAAAAACAAAAACCTAAAAAGAAAAGTTTTGTAAGTAAAATTAAAGATAAAATTTTTGGTAGTTCAAAAGCTAAAGCTGGTACTATTAAAAGAAAAGACAAACCTAAAATGCAAGAAGGAATGGCATACGAACCAACAAGAACAAGTAACAGGCAACCAGGTATTAAAAAAGCTAATGAAAGAAAAGAATCATCTAGAGATGCTAATGCAAGAGCTGCAGGTGTTACTGGCAAAATGCCAAAAGCTAAAGACAGCCAACTAATGAAAGCAGAAGCAGCTAGACGAGCAAGATCAAAATCTAAAAAAGCTAAACAAGATAGTGCAGCTATTATGAAAAAAGAAAAAGCTAGTAGAGCTAAATCTAAAAAAAGCATAGCTGATAAAAAAGCTGCAGACAATAGAGACGCTAAACGTGGTGGATTTATTTCCGCTAATGCAATGAGATCTTCTGCGAAGAACGCTAACAAAGCTCAAGCAAAGAAAAAGAAAATGAAATCAGATGAACTAATATCTAGAGGAAGGAGATAATATGCCAGGTAAAATGAAAAGAATGGGTAAAGGAAGTTTTGGAAATCCATTTTCAGCAGGTGGAAGTACTATGAAAAAAAGACCGCCAAGTAGATCAGCGTCACCTTTGAAGAAAAAGAAAAGACCTCCTGTTAGAAAAAGAACAATGCCAAAATACTAATGTCCAACCAACGTAAAGATATGGGCGTTGAAGAAGCTAGAGATTTTGTTCAAAGCAAGTCTAAAGACTTTGCAAAAAAATTAGCACTCGGTGCATTTGCTATAGGTATAAATAAAATACCAGGCGCAACCGAAGGTTATCAAAAGATCAAAGAGAAAATTCCTAAAGGTTTCTCAGCGAGCTACGATCCCAGCAGTGGTAAAATCAGTGCAGGATTTAAAATAAAATTTTAGGGAGGAAAGCATGGCTATAAAAGAAGTTAAGTCACATCCAGTAAATGGTCCTTACAATAACACTAGATATACATCTAGTGCTAAAGCAGGTAAGAATGGAACATATACTTGGTCGACTCAAGCAGAAGACTATGACTACAATAAAGGCGTACACGTATTTGATATTTATAATTTACCAGATGGTGCGACACCAACTATTGGAGAGACAGTCAAAGTTTCGAATAAAAAGAAATAGAACCAACTAACACAGGAGATAGTATGGGTACTCGCGTATTAACGCCAACACTAGAGGAATACGACGCGTCCAATCCTCCGACAAACCTATATATGCAGTTAGCATTATGGGGCGGAATTGCGTATGTCGTTAACAAGTGAAGATAGGGATGCAGCCACAAGGCTAGCCATCCATCAAGCAAGGGACGATCTCTTAGCGTTTGTAATGCTAATGAATCCTTCTTTCAGTATTGGTCCGCATCACAGAGTGTTGTGTGACCAACTAATGAGATTAGAGAAGGGTGAGACGGATCGTCTCATGATCTTCATATCACCACGTTCTAGTAAATCATTAATTACATCTACATACTTTCCAGCATGGGCGCTCGGTCGTAATCCATACTGGCAAGAGATAGCAGTATCACACAGTGATGACTTAGCTACAAGGTTTGGTCGTGCCATTCGTGACATCATAAACACGGATGCATACAAATCTATATTCCCACAAATAAATATTCGTAAAGATAACAGAGCGGCAAACTCATGGGCGCTTGAACATAAGAAGAAACAAGCAGGTTCATTCCTAGCAGCTGGTTCTGGTTCAGGTATTGCAGGGTTTGGTGCACACTTGGCAATCATTGATGATCCTATATCAGAGCAAGATGCCTTCTCAAAGACTAGACGTGATAGTTTAAACTCATGGTATGCCTCAGGTTTACGTACAAGGCTTATGCCTGGTGGTAAAGTCGTACTAGTTATGACAAGATGGCATGAAACAGACTTAGCAGGTTATTTACTTGAGCAACAAGACACAGCTCCTATGGCAGATAAATGGGAAGTAGTACGCATACCTGCCCTAAATACTACAGAATCTTTAGAAACTTTAGAACCTGCGCGAAAAAAGCTAATAAAACAAGGATATTTGTCCCAAGACTTTACTAAATTACAGCTAGGTGAGTCCTTTTGGCCTGCACCTGACAAAGAAGGTGGGTTTTGTTGGACAACTTCGGACATAATTAGGACTAAAAACAACACGCCCGGGTTTAAGTTTGACGCATTGTACGGACAATCACCTTCATCAGAAGAAGGAAACATAATTAAAGCGGAATGGTGGCAGGATTGGACTAAGGATGACGCACCTGAGTGTGATTATATTATACAATCATGGGATACAGCGTTTTCAACTAGGACAACAGCCGATTATTCTGCAATAACTACGTGGGGTGTATTTGGAGATGGAATATCTGCCCCCAATTTATGTCTATTAGGTGCGGAAAGGGGCAGATGGGACTACCCAACGCTACGACAAAAGGCAATAGACAAGTATGAACAGCATCAACCTGACTCAATACTCATAGAAAAGAAAGCATCAGGGCAATCGTTGATACAAGACTTACGAATGACAGGACTTCCTATCTTTGAGTTTAACCCAGACAGAGATAAGATAGCAAGAGTGTACGCAATTACTGCATTATTCCACAATGGTAGAATATATGCACCACATGACAGAACATGGGCGCATGAAGTCATGGAAGAAGCTAGAGTATTTCCAACAGGCAACCATGATGACTACATGGATACAGTATCACAAGCTTTATTGTGGATGCGTAACGGTGGTTACATAGAGCATAGTGACAATACGTGGGTTGACAAGGCAGAGCAAAGAGTATATAATAGAAAAGAAGCAGCATATAGTAAAAAACGTGGACTTTACTATTAACAAGGATACAAAATGGCAATTGAAAAACAAATAGATTTAGAAGAAGTAATATCGGGCGTACCTATGCCTGATGGTACTGAAGAAGTAGAAGTAGAGTTAACAGATGAGGCAGAACTAGAAGCTGCTGAAGCAATGGGTCTACTTGACGAAGAAGAAATGATGGAAGATGAGTTCGATACTAACTTAGCAGAACTTATACCTGAAGAAGATTTACAATTAGTAGCAAATGATTTAATAGATGGTTATGAACGTGACAAAGAATCACGTAGTGACTACGATAACATTGCAGAAGAAGGTGTAACTCTATTAGGATTTACAGATGAACAAGGTGATGAACCTTTCCCGGGGGCATGTGGAGCAACTCACCCTGTATTAGCACAAGCAGTTGTAAAGTTTCAAGCAAAAACATATAAAGAATTATTCCCAACAGAAGGCCCTGTTCGTACACGTTTAATCGGAGTGGACACATTACAAAAACAAGAACAAGCAAGTCGTGTTCGTCAGTTTATGAATTGGCAAACACAAATACAAATGCCAGAGTATGGCCCTGAACTAGATCGTTTATTATTTTATGTATCATTGTATGGTACAGCATTTAAGAAAACATATTGGGACCCAACATTACAAAGAGCACGTACAGAATACGTTAAGGCTAGTGATTTCTATGTAGATTACTATGCATCTGATTTAGAAACAGCAGAAAGATTTACACATAGATATGTACTCTCACAAAATGAAGTTAGAAAATTACAAATAGCAGGTATGTTCCGTGACATTGAAGTTATGGAAACTGAAATTGATGAAGACGCAGCTACAGAAACAGCAAACGAAATTGTTGGTAGAAATCAACCAGGACAATTAGATGATGAAGTAGAAATTTTAGAAATACATGCGAATATAGATTTACCAGGTTTTGAAAATGAAGATGGATTAAAACTTCCATACATTGTTCACATGACCAAAGACCAGCAAGTATTATGTATACGAAGAAACTGGGATGAAGAAGATATGTTGATGAAAAAGAAAATGTACTTCACACATTACACAATGATTCCAGGTTTAGGTTTTTATGGTTATGGATATTTACACTTAATAGGCGGTCTTACTAAGACTGCTACCTCCTCTATGCGTCAGCTTATTGACGCTGGAACCTTTGCAAACTTACCAGGGGGATTCAAGGCACACGGTCTTCGTGTACTTGCCCCTGATGAGCCTATATCGCCAGGTGAATGGAGAGAAGTAAATAGTCCAGCAGGAGATTTGGCTAAGTCATTACAACCATTACCGTTTAAAGAACCATCAGGAACTTTATTTAATTTAATGCAATATGTTACTAATCTTGCAAAAGAGTTTGCCGATGCGACAGATAGTGTAGTAGAACAAGGTTCTAACTACGGTCCAGTCGGTACTACAATGGCTTTGTTAGAGCAATCTTCAAAGTTATTCAACGCTGTGCACAAACGCTTACATGCTGCTCAATCCAAAGACCTGCGTATTCTCGCTAGAATAGATAGCGAATATCTTCCAGATATGTATCCTTATGAAGTCGCAGGTGGTGCACAGCAAGTTTTCAGAGAAGACTTCAATTTAAAATCAATTGATGTTATTCCAGTATCAGATCCTAACATGCCAACAGAGGCACATAGGATTGCAAAAATAAATGCTATTATGTCTATAGCTCAACAGAACCCAGCTGCATATAACATGCAACAAATTAGTATGGAACTGTTTGCGGCTATGGGAGTAGAAGAACCTCAAAGATATCTAGCACAATCACAACAACCTATGTCAGCTAATCCTATATCAGAGAACATGGCTGCTATGAAAGGTATGCCTTTACAAGCACAGATGGATCAGAATCATGATGCACATATTGTAACTCATGGAACTATATTACGTAATCCTGCTTATAAAGAAAATCCACAATTGCAACAAATATTAATGGGGCACATAACTGAACACTTAGCTATGAAGTACCAACAAGAAATGATGCAAATGATTAATGATCCACAAATGCAACAAGCATTACTTATGGCTCAGCAACAAGGGCAACCACTTCCTATGGAAATGCAAAATCAAATTGCAATGATGGCAGCAAACGCTTCAGATAAAGTATTACAGTTTGATGAAGAGAAAGCTAAAATCATGGCGGGTGAAAACCCAAGTCCTGAAGAAGAAAGAATGGATTTACAGAAACAAGATCTTGCACTGCGTGCACAGGGTGAGATGAACAGGCTTAAGATACATCAAGACAAGATGGATCTTGAAGAAGCGAAACTCATGACAACGGATGAAAACGAGGATGAGGATCGTGCGCTTAGATTGAAAGAAGCGGAAATGCGTTTTGCCAGTGACATGGCAAAAGATGCTGCTAAGACAATGGATGCAGCGGTTAAGATAACTAAAATATAAGGAGTGGATTATGCCAAATTTAGCATATAAACAACCTGCGTTGCAAAGAAATAAACCAATGGATTATGCAAAACCTGCAGGAACTAAAATGAAAAAGAAAACAACTACTAAGAAAAAGAAAGAACAAGGCTATAAAGATAGAAAAGATGAATCTATTGCTATGCGTGTTAAAAAGAAAAGAACTAAGAAACAACTAAAAGCTAGTCGTGATGAATCTTACGGCAAGTTTGGTGGGGGCAAAGGTAAAGGCAAGATCAATAAGTAATGCCTTTTAAATCGGAAAAACAAAGGCGCTATCTTCACGCTAATCATCCTAAGATTGCTAAGCGATGGGAAGCAGAGTATGGCGCCAAACCGAAAAAAAAGAAAAAGAAAAATGGCAAAAAAAGCAAAAACTAAAAAAGCTAATCCATATACTAAACCTGGATTACGTAAACGAATTGTATCACAAGTTAAGTCAGCGGCTACTCATGGTACAAAAGCAGGTCAATGGTCTGCAAGAAAAGCACAACTAGTAGCAAAGAAATATAAAGCTGCTGGTGGTGGTTACAAGTAATGGCTTTAACTAAAGCTCAAACAAGTTTAAAGAACTGGGGGAAACAAAAGTGGCGAACGAAGTCTGGGAAGAAGTCAAGCGTTACTGGAGAAAGATACCTCCCAGCCAAAGCGATCAAGGCCTTGAGCTCCGCAGAATACTCCGCGACTACGAAAGCGAAGAAAGCCGCGAAGAAAAAAGGAAAGCAATTCTCCAAGCAACCAAAGTCAATAGCAAAGAAAACAAAGAAGTATAGAACATGAAAAAGCAAATGAAACGTAAAGTAAATAAAGTTATTAAAGGTTTAAAGAAAGCATCTAAATCACATGCGGCTCAAGCTAAAACTTTACAAACTATAGTTAAAAAAGGTAAAACTAAAAAGTGAAAAAGCCTGACTCAAGATTAAAAAGAGCTGGTGTATCTGGATTCAACAAACCTAAACGTCTAAGTGATGGTAGTGGTAAGTCACATATAGTTGTGGCTAAAGAAGGTGACAAGATTAAAACAATTAGGTTTGGTCAGTCAGGAGTAAAGACTAATCAAACAGTAGGACAACGTAAAGCTTTTAAATCTAGACATGCAAAGAATATAGCCAAAGGTAAAATGTCTGCGGCGTATTGGGCTGATAAGGTAAAGTGGAGTCCTAGCAAAACTAAATCACCATCTAAGAAATGGAAAAAAGGATCATGAAAGTAAGTGATAATACATCAATAGATATGCCTATACGAAATTTGCTCAGCATCGTAGCTGCAGTGGCTGTAGGTGTGTGGGCTTATTTTGGTGTGGTATCAAGAATTACTAGTATAGAAACATCATTAGTTTTAGCAGAAAAAGATTTAGAGAAGAATACTGAGTTTAGAATTAAATGGCCTCGTGGTGAAATGGGTTCATTGCCTGCTGATAATGAGCAATATATGTTGTTGGAATTTATGGCAGAGCAAGTAGAAAGTATGCAAGAAGAAATGGAATCAATGATGAGTAACACGGTTAATATAAACTTTTTAAAAGATCAAGTATTAAAACTTCAACAAGATGTAGAATCACTAAAAGATAAAGTAAGGGAGAATAAAAATGGAACCAGTCATTAGTGTAGTTTTTTCTTTGTGCATGTTTGTTAACGGGTCGTTAGACGGCCACATGATGACGGACGGTTTATCAAAATGTTTAAAAGCAAAACGTGAAGCTGAGCGCAATTTATCACAAGGAAGAGAAAATGTTATTCGTTATGAATGTGGACAAGTTAAAGCAGAACTACGTCCTGATTCAGAAGGTAACTTAAAAATTTACAAGATAATAGAAGATAAATATTAATGTCATTTCTAGTAGCGAACATACCGCCTACTAAAGTATATGTTAAAAAACAATATCTATACGATCATCAAAAAGGTCATGGAGAATTTGTAGAAGGTGTTTGGGTTAGTTGTAAGTCAATACAAGGGAGAGCGTTATACTTTGAAACGTACTTGCCTGAATATGGCGCTCTATACGATAAGCTCCCTATTAGTGCTTTTGTTGATAGTCCTACTGAGTTGGATGTTGAGTTAGAAGAACTAGAACTGTGGGATGCATTTAGCTACCACATTACAGTAATAGAAAAAGCTTCATTAGCAGGATGTAAAGCTAAGTATCTTGCTCCATCTAAAAAGTTTTATACAGGAGAATATTTATTTACAATTGACAGTTGTCATGCAGATAAAAATATTTTAAACACTGGTTATTCAGAAGTACCAGAAGAACATAAATCATTTAACATATTACTATTAGACAATAAACATTTTGCAGCTCAACCAAATAATAGAGTTATATTTTATGATAAGTCATTAACTCCAGCTCAAACATTAGTTCCAGACTTTAAAGTATCTACTATTGAATACAATGTAGAAACAGAAAGTAAATGGACAGCTGGTGATGATACAAACTATTTCTATGATTTAAAAGAAAATAAGTTGACAACAGAAAAATAATCCTATATTATTAAAGATAAATATTAATAATCAAACAAACCTGGAGGGGAAATGTTAAAATACATAGCATCCATTCCTGTGGTATTGTCTATATTGGCAGCCACATATGGAGCATTTAATTACACAAGTAAAATTACTGCACAAATAGATGCAAGTACAGATGCAATTTCTTTACTTACAGTAGAAGTAAAAAATTTAGAACAACGTATCTATGGAGATATAGATAATATTCATGCTATCTTTACTGATAAGACAGGCAGAAACTCAAAGAACTACGCAGAAGCACGTGAAGAGCTCGTTAAAGAAATGGCAGACATGGCATCATGGGTAGGACGTATCGAAGGTATTGTTGCAGCATTGCGTGACGGATCATACAAACTAGCATCCGAGGCAGAAATGCAAGCTTTAGAAGAAATAGTAAGAAGTAATACAGATTCAATAAGACAATTTAAATACGATATGAAAGATCTAGAGAATACTGTTTCTGGAGGATACTAATGCGCTGGGTATTTCTTATATTAATATTTGTACTAATATTTAGTTGGGCATCAAGTGCACATGCTAGGAATGATTACTTAGGTAATAGCAATAGTAGTTGTGAACGTGGTAGAATAGAACTATATACAGAACTAAGGGGGCAAGATGGTAAGAGTATGTACCTAGATGGTGATGGTAATGTCGATAATAATTATAATAGTTATAGTGATGACGTTAACGGAACTGTAGGTATACGTTTTAGCTGGCCTTTACAATCAACTTGTAACAATGATACAATAAGTTTACTGCAAGAAAATGATAGACTACGTCAAGAGCTAGAACTTTTATCTGTCTGTGGTAAATATCAAGAGTTAGAACTAGGAGAACAGTTTGCCACTGTGCGAGAAATGTGTAAAGGTGTGTCAAAGAAACCTAGTATAAAAGTAACAGTAGAAGAAGAAACACCTAAAGTAACCTTGACAGTCCCTATAAGATAGTGTATAATAATCTTGACTGCCGAAAGGAGTCACGATTTAATTTCGCTTAACAAGGAGGTTACTATGATTAAATCACTCGTAGATTGGGAACCATACAAACCATTCACAGTTGGGTTTGATTCTTTATTGGATAGACTACAAACTTTAGAATTGGATGTTCCTAATTACCCACCATATAATATTCGTAAGATTGATGAATTAAAGTATTCTATTGATTTAGCATTAGCTGGATTCGGTAAGAAAGACGTATCAATTAATTATGCGGATAATGCATTAACAATTAAATCTAAACCAAATGATAAAAAAGCCGACGATGTCGTACACCGTGGCATATCTCAACGCGCGTTTACGCGTACGTTTGCATTAGCAGATGATGTAGTAGTCAATGAGGCTAAGTTTGAGAACGGATTATTATCTATTGAATTAGAGAAAATTGTACCTGAGGAGAAGAGGCCAAAGGAAATAAAAATAAAATAAACGAGTGGGGCGTAATGCCCCCTCACTATTACAGGAGGTAATATGGCATCAGCCAACGACTACAAAGATAGATTATCTAAAATAATAGATGAGTCTATACAAGCTAATACTGCTCAAATCCTACAAGGTGCTTCCACTATGGAAGACTATAAGTACATGCTAGGTATTCAACATACTCTAGGTGATCTTAAAGATAGATTACAATCTGAACTTGTTAAACTAATAAAGGATTCACATGAGTAAGAAAAATCTACCAAAACCCGCAGGTTATAGGCTACTATTAAAGCCAAGAGAAATAGAAAATAAAACTGCAGGGGGCATTATATTAACTGATGAACTAGTAGAGCATGCTAAATTCTCATGTGTTATATCACAGATTATTGACATGGGACCTGACGCATACAAAGATCACAACAAAGCTAACACTGAATGGGCTAAGATTGGGGACTGGGTATTGACAGGAAAGTATGTAGGACTTAAGTTTGTATATGAAAAAGAAACGTATTCAGTTATAAATGATGATGAAATCATAGCTATTGTACCTGATCCTTCAAAGATTAGTGCGAAATAGCCTTGCATTACCAAACAAATTAGTATACAATATACAATGATAGTGATAAACGCGGCTCACAACCGAGGAGATCTAAATGATAGATGACGAAAATAAAAGTGTAATTGATAATGAACCTGAAGAGGATATAATTGTTGAGTTACCAGACGAAGAAACTACAGAAGCTCAAGGGATTGAGACTGTAGAAAATACTGAAGAACCTAGTGATACTGAGGTTTCTGAGGAAGAAGCAGTCGAAGAAGATACAGAAGAAGACGAGGAAGAAACTGAATCCGAATCTGTAGAAGATGAGACTGAAGAACCAAAGGATAAAAAAGTAGTAGGCAAGCGCGCTGAAAAACGTATTAAGCGACTTGTTGCGCAGAAGAAGGAACTTGAAGAAAAGCTCAAAAGCTATGAGTCTGAAAAGAATGAATGGCTAAATGAGAAGAGCGAACTTAGAAGTAAGCAAGCTGACTCTGAGTTGGATGCAATCAACCAATATATGGAAAGATTGGATTCACAAGAATCTCAAGCTTTAAGTGTACTTAAATCTGCAAAAGAAGCTAGCGACGTTGACGCTGAGATTAAGGCAACTGATGTCTTAGCATCTGTGAAAGCAGAGAAGCTAGTGGCCAAACAATATAAGGCTAGAGCAGAAAAAGGTTTAGGAACAAATAAACCCGACAGTACTGCGAAGAAGGAAACTAAAGCAAAACCAACTGCTCAACTTCCAGATCGAAAAGCATTAGCTTGGCAGAAAAGGAATAAGTGGTTTGGGGGCAACGAGACTGGAGACAGGATCAAGACCCAAGCAGCATTAGTTATTCACAGAGAACTTCTTGAAGAAGGTATTAACCCACAAGAAGTAGCAGAGGAATACTATAGCGAGCTAGACGCTAGATTAACATCAGAGTTTCCAACTCTTAGAAAACAGGCTGTTAGGAAAGTTCCAACAGTTGTAGGCGGAACGCGCTCCGCAACGGGAAAACGAAAAGTAACTTTGACAGGACCAGAAGTGGAAATGGCAAATAGACTAGGAGTTTCCTATCAAGACTATGCGCGAGAAAAAATGCGCCAAAATAAGGCGGGGAGCTAATATGACACAAGCAACTAAAACAAGCCGTACGACTAGAGCTTCGGCAACTCGAACAAAAAGATCATTCGAGGCACCTTCTAAATTAGAAGCACCTCAAGCACCAGACGGGGTAGAATATTTATGGGTTCGTCACGAACTACTAAATAACCCAGATGATGCGAATGTTCATGAACGTCTGCGCGAAGGCTATGAAATAGTAACACCTGAGGAATTAGGTGAGAATTATATAGCTGACGTAATGACAACTGGTAAGCACGCAGGTGCTGTCCGTTCAGGTGATTTAATCTTGATGAAACAAGATGCTAATTATATGAAAGAAAAAAGACAGTACTACGAAAATCAAACAGCGAAGGCGGCTCAAGCATATGGGCAAGATTTAAAATCGCAAGCGCACTCAAGTATGCCAGTAGAGGATACATCCTCAACCTCCGTATCAGGAGGAGCGGCGAACAAAGCTAAGTTCCAAGACTAACACCGCGTTAGTTACTGATTGGGATTTAGTGTATAAGCAATAAGGAGAATTTATGGCTTATGGTTTATCACCCGTAAGACAATCCAATGGTGGGACAATTCGTCTCAATAACTGGGTTGACGGAAACGGGTACCAAGTTGCTGCTACTGCACCTTCAGCATATTTCGAAGGTGATACTTGTTCTTTATCAAGTGGTCTATTAGTAACTGACATCGGGAGTGGCGATTTAGGCGCTGTCGTTGGAGTCTTTTGGGGTGCTGAATATCAGGACAACAGTACAGGTGACGTACGATTTGTTAGATCAATTCCTGCAAGCACTGTAGCAAAATCCAATTTCAAAGTTTACGTTTATGACGATCCATCAACGATCTTCAAAATGGAAGCAGATCAAGCTGGGGCAGCATTGACTCTAGCAGACGTTGGAGCTGTAGCACAGAACTTAACAGGTACTGGTTCAACAGTAACATTTAAAGGTGGATCATCTCTTGATTCATCAACAGCAAGTAACACGCAAAATGCAACACAACAAGCTTACCCTTTCCAGATTTTAGGATCTGCTGAGGATAACTTAGAGTACACTGCAGTTGGAACTCCAATGAACGTACTTGTTAAAATTAACACTCATTCGTGGGGTCGCTATGATGGCAACTTCCCGACTGCTTAATTGAAAGGTAGTATACAATGGCTATAACTAGAGGTCAGTTACTTAAACAATTAGTACCGGGCTTGCATGCAATCTTTGGAACGGAATATAAACGTTACGAAGACGAAGCAGCGATTTTGTTTGAGAACGAAAAATCAAATAGAGCTTTTGAGGAAGAAGTACTCTTCCCAGGGTTCGGCGAAGCATCAGTAAAATTTGAAGGTCAAGGCGTAAATTACGCTAATACAGGTGAAGGTTGGGTAGCACGCTACACAAACGAAACTGTAGCAATGGCTTTCTCAATCACTGAAGAAGCTATGGAAGACAACTTATACGACAAGCTGTCTACCAGACTAACAAAAGCATTAGCTAGATCAATGGCTGCTGCTAAACAAACTAAAGGTGCGGCTGTGTACAATAACTCGTTTACGGGTGGTGCATTTGCAGGTGGTGACGGTGTTTCATTAATTAACGCTTTACACCCACTCCAAGACGGATCACAAACTGCTGGTAACAGAAAAGGAGCTAACACTCCTACAGTTCAAGCTGAGCTTTCAGAGACTTCTCTAGAGCAAGGTTTAATTGATGTTGCTGGGTTTGTAGATGACAAATCTATTCCGATTGCTGCACAAGCTAGAACTCTTCACATTCCAAGACAATTGGTATTTGTGGCTGAGAGACTAATGGCGTCTCCATACAGAGTTGGAACAGCAGACAATGATGTCAACGCAATCGTATCTACGGGTATGGTTCCAGGTGGATATCATGTTAACCATAGATTTACTAACAGTAAATTCTGGTGGTTAAGAACTGATGTACCAAACGGTATGAAGCACTTCACTAGAGCTCCAATCGCAACTTCAATGGAAGGTGACTTTGAGACTGGTAACGTTAGATACAAATCTAGAGAGAGATATTCATTTGGATTCTCTGACTGGAGAGGTCTATACGGTTCAAATCCAGCCTAACGGCT
>WLWE01000431.1_pt1 | contig 36174 bp, 16 predicted proteins | sample 6718301 | NCBI WGS metagenome assembly WLWE01 (sample SAMN12718691, study PRJNA515312) | sponge metagenome | isolation source: marine sponge | host: Mycale hentscheli | place: New Zealand: South Island, Marlborough, Capsize Point | collected 2003-05-01
TCGGCCCGTTGTGATTGTGACGGCCTCCGACACCGTGCTCGACAAGCGCAAGCTCGAGCAGCTGCGCGGGGCCTACTTCAAGCCGGGCGTGCTGCCCGAGCAGCTCCTCGAACGACCTCTCCTTCGCGTAAAACGATTTCACGGCATCTTCTCCCCACGGCGCCTGCTCCAACACATCCCGCTCCGATATCCACACCCGTGTCCGCTTGAGCACCATCTTCGTCAGCCACATCATCTGCCTCGGCGACAACCGCTGCATCAGCCACCCAAGAACTTCAACCTGATCTTCTACGCAATGCCGTTTCGATGCATCCGAAAAATCATCCAGCTTTCCATTCACCTCCATGACTGTCGGTGAACGGGCCTGCCCCATCCGCCTCGCCAAATCCCTCTCGGCCTCAGACTTGGAATGATCCCCACAAAACACATCGTACACCTTCTCCTTGAGAAACTATGACAAGACACCCAGAGACATCAGCAGAAATGCAGTTGCTGGTGCTATGGCCAAGCACAAGACATCTATCATTGCTTACCTGTCCACCTCAACAGAGAAAGTATGGAATTCTATCCACTTTGATGCTGTTGTGTCCAGTGGTGTGAATGGTGAGTTCTCTATCTTTTTACCAGCAGACAAAACCTCTGGTATTCTGGAGGGTAAGTATATGTATGATGTGACAATGACTAACCCAGATGGCACTATTGAAAAACTTGTTGATGGCCTGATGTTTGTTGATAACTCCATTTCATCATTCCATAAATAAAGATAAAGGGTCAAGATGGCAACCATAACAGACATCCTTATTAGTGAACTAGACCGAGCCAGGATACCGGCTACTGGTGCGGATGAACTCGTCATCAATCAGATTGAGCCCAACTCTAAGGAGTTTGTTACTCGTAGAATTAGTTGGCAGGAAGTAGGATATTCTATTCAAGACTTAGCAGGAGACTCTAACTTTCCTGGTGTACAGCAAATTTACTTTGATGATGGTTTAGAGATTGAACCATCAATTACTTTTAAGAATGATGTAGAGACGGGTATCTACAGACCAATTATTAGTGTACCTGCTATTGGCATCACTGTCAATGCTGCAGAGGCACTCAGATGTGTTGCTTCGAGCACCAGTAGACATACTGGTTTTAACTTTGCAAATAATGATCCTAGTGTACCAATCGATGTGGTGCATGTTAAGAAGGGTGGTGTCTACATCCAACTTGGTGATGTACTAGGCAAGAATGACATTCACTTGACTTCTGATTTAGGTGAACCACTGATCAATACACCTGGTGTAAATGCACTTAGGTTTGGTACTCAGGATAAGGAGAGAGGCAGGTTTACAGAACAGGGTAACTTCCACATCTATGGTGCACTTGGTGTTGGCGACTATGCACCTATGTACTATCACGGTGCGGATGGTGATCTTCTGTTGTCTAGAGGAAATGACAAATCACCTAAGTGGACACCACCCGGTGAATTTATTTTGAATAATAGTGACATCATTATTGACCTACTTTTGGATTCTGATGAGTTCATTCAGAATATCATTAATGCTTTGTTGGATGTCATTGGTATTGAGATTATCAATGAGGAATTAGATAAATTAAATATTGGACCTGGTCTTGATGTAGATACAAGAGATAATGGAACAGGCACTGGCACAGATGAGTTTTATCTGTACAACACTTTTGTCTTTGACCACTTAGTAGATATCACCACAATCTAAATAACAATAAAGGCTGAAACGATGGCAATCGACAAGACTATTAGGATTCAGGATCTACCTGCATCAGATTTTTTAAATTACGATAATCTTTTTGTCATTAACGATAGTGATAACATCACACGCAAAATTACTTTTGAGAACCTTCTTGAAAGTATTACAGAATTCCCTGGTGGTATCAACTTGCCACCAACTGAGATTGGTAATCCCGGACTGAACTTTTGTCCTGAAGAGAAGCCAGATTGTGGCACAGGTATTGGTTCAGGTGGAGATTGTAATATCTTTATTTCTATTTGTGGAGACCCAGTGCTGATCATCAATGAGGGTCCCACTAACCCCATTGTTGGTATTAATGGTGACCTGGAGGTTGATGGTGATCTAACTGTTAATAAAGATACACTGTTACTTGGCGATGTTAACATTGGTAATGGTAATTGTGGATCTGGGTATGACTTTACAGTTGATGTCCCCACCTTCCTTAACTGCGAAGCTTCTATCTTAGGTGACACTGTAATTGGTGACCCCAATAACGCTTGTCAAAATACTTTAGATATTCACTCCTTTACAAGCTTCACCTGTAAAGTTGAGTTTAATGATGACATAACACTGAAACCTGGTGCAGACCTCAATATTGAAGGTGGAAACCTTAATATTACTGGTGATATCATTATTGATGGTGAAATCAAACCACCCGATGGTCAACAATTAGATATCATCGTTAATAATCTTGTAGCCAAGGGCGATATTGAATTAGGTGATAAGTTCAATCAGTGTCAGAAAGATCTGGACATTTACAATGACACCACTGTCCATTGTAATATGGTGACAGAGAAACCTGTCCATGCAGAGGACAATATTACTATTGGTGGGACACCAGGACGACCTAATATCACTCTAGACTCTGCAACAGGTGACATTACCGCTCGATTCTTCAGAGGAGATGGTTCGCTACTCTCCAACTTAAATATCCCTGACTCAATGAGATTCAAGGGTTCAATTGATGTTGTCAATGACGACCCAACTTCCCCTGTACCAGTCACTGGTGATTTTTATATCAACATAAATGGTGGTGATGCAAATGCAAACTTTGTTGGTATTGATGGACAACGAGTTGAATTGAATCAAATTGTTTATTATGCTGTAATTGAAAATGTTGGCAGTTGGGGACTTGGGGCCCTTATGGATCCTGAAGGTTTTGTTACCCTTGCAACATACCAAGAAATCACAGGAGCTAAAGATTTCACTAATGCTGTAAACTTTACTGATGCTGTAAACTTTACTAGTGCTGTAAACTTTACTGGTTATGCTCAGTGTCCTATCCCCCTTGATAGCGATTTATTGAGAATCACCAATGTCAAGTATGTAAATCAAAGTATTGCCAACTATGTTGACCCAATCATTAACGAACTTGACCCCAACACAGGTGATTATGTAACTCTACACACACCACAAAATGGTACAACAGTCGGTGGTGTTGTCACACCGGTTATTGATTCACCCAAAACTTTTAGTAATACTGTAATCTTTGAAGGCAATGTAAGTATTTCAAAAGCCAGTGGTACATTTGATGTTAGTGCTTTATCAACTGCAACATATCAGAAAGAACTGGATGGCACTAATGATAAAGAAATTGTCAATGTAGAATTCCTCGTTGACTACATCGCTGACATTGTTGGCGTTGAGAGTCGTTGGAAATATACCGATATAGATATTCTGGATGCCAGACTTGATGTAAAAATTAAAGCAGATTCACTGTATCCTGTCACCTCTCTAACGAATATCTATACAGAAGGTGAGCTTCAAGCTGATAAAGGGGTCTTATTTCATAAGAACCCAGATATCATGACCAACCCATAATACGACCTAAATATCAAGGTAAGAAATGACTTCTTTAACAACCTCTAAATAATAGAAAATATCAGTTCAATGAATAACAATAAGGATTTTTCTGAACAATTAGGTGACTTGTTTGGGGAGATATCTCTTGACCAAGCCGGCAATCTTATTGATAATGCAATCGAACCTTCTAAACAAGAGATTCAAGAAGAAGTAGTAAATAAACTTATTAATAATGAAGTAACTGTAGATAAAAAGATATTAAATGAATTAAAAAATAATCTGGTAGGTGAAAAATACGAAAAGGCAGTATTGGATCTACTGCGTCAAAATGCAGGATTGACCTGCAGTGAAGAAGCAATAGAAGAATTACAAGTTGTAGATGAAGTAATAGAAGAAGTAGAAGCTACAGAAGAATTAGAAGTCGTTGAACCAGAACCAAACCTAGAAGTCAAGAAAGAAAGCTATATTGATGATCTCAGCAATAAGCTATCGAAGGTACTCAATCAGTCAGGTATGAGATCCTCTGCTACAAGCAAAGGTAAAGTATCTGAATCTATATTAAGTGAAACACTAGAAGCTCGTGTTGATGCTATCCAAACTCAACTCGGTCTGTTAAGAACTAGTGTATTAGAATCTGCTGGTAATACTATTGTTTCTGGTATTGGTCAAGGTGGTGACGGACAATCACCTGGATCTGGTGAAGTAAAACTGAACCGTCTTGATGATGTTCACCTGCCCCTTCGTACCACCACTACAACTAGTGGCGTAACACCTGCAGGACTTTCTGGTGAGAGTAGATACAATATCAACCATGGTGATGTACTTGTATGGGATTCCACTATTGGAACAGATGGCGGATGGACTACAGCACCCGGTGACGACATTGGTGGCGGGATTGATCCTGACGATATTGCAGCTCTAGATCCTGTTTTTGGTAGGATATGGTCAACGAACGCAATGACCACAAACTGCCCACTTTACTGGGGAGATGAAGCGGCATTCATTAATGATAGTGATCCTAATGCTACTGGCCCAATAGGTGAGGAACTGGCGCCAGCTGTTTCAGAATTTAAATTTTTAGTAACTATTGATGCACAAGAAATTGAAGTTGGTGCCCCACCCGCACCATCTGGGGTATATAACGGCACTTGGTTTGTTGTTGGTGCAAAAAATCAAGATGGAGATCCCCTACCATTAATTACTAAAACTAGTAGTAGTACCGACAATAGTACATTAGATACTTTATTTGATGATGATGGCAATGAAATAGTATATGGTGTATATTTTAGAGATGGTATTGACGGGATCGCCAAGCCAGATAATGACCTTAATGATATCATAATTGGCCACACTCCAGGTTGTGTAGAAACAGCGGGCATGAGCCTCATGCACTGGGGAACATCAGAACAATATAATGAAATTGTAGAAAACGGGGAAGTTGATCTTTCAATTGCAATATATGCAGTAGAGGACGCAGCCGTCGATGGTAGTATTAAATACACAGGGTACATCGGGCCGGACGCACCCGACGGGGCTGGCCCCCTTATTGCAGAGAAGATTATTGCGGTGGCTGGGTTCCCTAATGACGAGGACGATGGAGCCACGATTGATTGGACTGTTGTTTTTAGTAGAGCAGGAAAACCCTACGAACTTAACATTAACGCGCCATCCACATCTAATGACCCCCCATTCGCTGGACCATTCCTTTATTCTAAATCTGCCCTGTGTGTCTCTGGCGGTACTAGCCTTACTAGAGTTTCTACAAGAGAAGTAACCCTAATAGAAATTGATGAGCTGACCACTACATTTAGTGAAATTAATCGTTTATATGGTAGATTGCCTATTGATCTGGATGCTTATGAAGTTCAGGAAGACTACAATAAACTTCTTGCAGAGATCACATTAGATCTGCATAAACTCAAGCCAACAATGTTGGTTGCTACATTTACTCCCGCAACTCCATCAGTTCCTACTGAAGAACCAGATGAGTCAGTTCCTAATTATGATGTAGTTGGTGTTCACGATCTTTATGTTCCAATTGAAGGCGACTTGTGGTTTGATCCTGCCGACAACACACTTAGGGCAGTTAAGAATGTAAGTTATAGACCAGATGCCAGCAACGACCGGCCCAGCTTCTCAGCAGAGTGGGTTATTATTTCTGGTGATGACCAAGATGTAACAACAGATCATGTCAAGCTGATCAACTCTATCAGACTATATGAACTTTATAGTCAACTGTTTGACGTTGATATGACCCCAGAAGAGTGGGAAGCTAAGTTTAATCTTATCACTCAAGAGGACCTCAATCTTCTGAATGTCGACTTGTTTAAGGCATTACACGAACTTAAGCCCACAATACATGTTGGTAGTACTATTCATGATAAGACTATTACGGTATATGCTAACAATACCGGTATGCCCCTTGCACTGCCTTATATAGCTCAGAGAGGCGATATCTGGGTAGACCCAACAGATTATACAATGTATATTTGTGACCATGGTCAAGACGATAAGCCTAAACTTGAAGTACCGCCGTCAACTGATTACCCCTATCAAGATAGACAAGGGAATTATCTTTTCTGGATTGAAGTTGGAGGAGCAAGTGGTTCTGGTAATAGAGTATTCATTCAAACAGATCCCCCTCTTGATCAAGAGGTGGTACAAGGCGACTTATGGGTAGAGGATACCACATATCTTGTCTATGTAAGAAGCAACGATACTTGGGTTGCATTGACTGGCGATACGCTTACATCCAATGGCGGTAACAAAGTACATGTGGGACTACACCCCAAAACGACACCAGATAATACATACTTAGGTGATATGTGGTTTGATACCTACAGCGCCGAGATGAGAATTTGGTTGTCCTATGACAATAATCATGGTTGGTATCCAATATCTCCCGGTGGTATTTCTGCAGATTATGTGCAATATGCTCAAAGTACAATAAGACAACAAAACGAAGCTATTGCATCACTGGCAGATAGACTTAATGATTTAGAATCCTATGTTGCAAATACAAGTAATTATTCTGCCAACAATGAATACATCATGGAACAAACTCTAAATAGTTATGGGAGTATTATTGATGAAGCATTGCCACTTCAAGACGATGATTCTACTAACACAGGTTATTAAATACTATGTCTTTTACGCCAGATAAAAACTCAGTTCCATATGCAGCAACCGGTGCCGATAGAGTACCGGATTTGGGATTTGTTGTCAATAAAGTAAATGGTAGAACCTATCAGCGTAGGCAAAGAGCCATGCTTGATGAGGAAGGTAATGAAATATTTTTTGATGTATGGGACACCATTAGTGATAGAAAAACTACAACATATATTGGAGCTGAAGATCCTACAAAGGATGATAGAGATAGCTCTGATGCGATGCAAAAGTTCCATGCAGGTGACATGTGGTGGGATACTGCCGATTTAGAACTTCGTGTTCTGCATCAACCAAAACTAGGTACTACTACAAGTGCCGGCGAAGAGATCGATGTGTTCGGTAGAAAAGCTTGGGTATCTTCTACTCATCCAACAGCATATATGCTTGGAGACAATGTAGGCTCAAATAAAAATCAAAACTTGGGTAATTGTTATCTAACCGGTGGATTCCAGGAGTATCTTTATAGTGGGGATACGCTATCAGCAGAATTGAGTATGCCGTTCTACACTGGTGACGATACTTTGGATAGTGATGTAGCGGATGTCGATAAGAGATATACGGTTACCTATAGGGCCATCCCAACACATAATGGGGATGGGGAACATATTGCAAGTCTTAGAGCGCTCATAGAGGGTGGTGATCCCGATGCAGAAGCCGAATTGGCGACATACGAGAATATTGTAGTGGTCGATCCCGATAACTTCGGATTGGTGGATGTGACGATTGGTCAAATCGCACCAACCAATGGTGTAGAAAAACCACATGTACTTCTTATTGAAGCAACAGTAGAAGTTAAGACTGCATATATTGATGAGTTTATTACCAATACTAGTGACGGGGTAATCAGTGCACCTCAAGCGGTGGCTCAATTGGTACCAATTAAAATGGTTTATCCAAGAGTAAACTTGCCTGTTAGTGTTCCAGTTAAAATTGAACCGAGGACATTCGGGGAAATTTTAGCAGATGACGGTCTGATTGAGTCTTCCGCTCCTGGCAGTAGCGGCATTGAATATCCAGATACTATCGACAAAGATGTTGTAATGGATTGGGTAGTGTTCCCAGATGTGGTTGAAGCTCTTCCTGAAGGATCAGATGACAACCCAGAAAATTATATTGAAATTTATGGTCACATTAACAATACTGGACTTGGCCCAGAGGGTGGATTAGAGGAGAGTGATGCACCAATGTGGAATCAGATTCCATACAATAGCACCTTTGTAGACACGAATAGATTTGGATTAATTAAGCTTAGGTTTGAGTATGAAAACGAAGCTGCACTGCTGGAAAATACACTTGAATTCTATCTAACAGGATATAGACAAAATGTATTGGGTATTAATGTACCCGATGTAGAAGATGAATCGTTATATACAGATAAGAAATCTGCAGAGAAACAAGATCTAGTCAATGGTGTTGATGTGCATTATGTTGAACTAATAGTTAATTACGAGGATCTTCCACCTGATGGCAGATACTATATGGTTGTGAGAGACGCTAACGGTGACCTTAAACATGATCTCAAGGGTGCCCTTTATTTGAATAACAGAGACCCATTCCTTTCATCTACAGAAAACGCATAAAATGACTTATTCCGGTTCGGCCTCGGCCCAGACTACATCTGACAATACAAATTCGGATGACACATATGTGTCTACTGACGATCAAATTAGTAGAATAAATGAAGTATTAAATGAGAGATACGAGGACGATACTGTTCCTCCACAATTCCCAGAAATTATTGGTCCTCCCGGTAATATTGGTCAATATTTTACCAATCCTGAGACCGGGGGTCTTTATAAATGGGTAGAACGGACATCCTTGGCCTCTCCAACAAATCCAGGTTTAACTAAAAAGAGATTAGAAAAAAATTCTTGGATCTTTGTTCCACATGATGCCGACTTAACTATTGGTATGTTTGACCCAAGACTAGGTAATGTTTGGGTAGATGATAATGATGCATATGTCGTTTATGTCTATCATGCTGGCGAACTAGAATATAAAGATGGAATAAAATTGTCAAATGGTTGGTATGCCATCACTGATAAGAAAAGAGGGTATGATAATTTTATTATTCAAACCGCTGATGACCCTAAGCAGTTGTCAGTCATAAGTGGCGACTATACAAATGTATCCAATCCAGAAAGTGTACCTGATGGAGTATATTTACAGCAAGGTTTCCTTTACTACAACACATCAAATCACTCGTTGTATGTTTACCAAGGGGAGGTTGATGAATATGGAAATGCAATCGATCCAGATGGTAGATGGATTCAGCTAAATACTGGTAATACTGATCCTACCGATGGGCAAAACCTTGTTAGTCCTTATGAAGAACTATTAAATCGTTTTGTAGCAGTGGAAGAAAAGATTCGTCTTCTGCAATCGGCTTCACAATCATAAATAACTAAAAATTAATCAAATGTCTTTACGAAACTTCTGCACGCTTGATCCAGTAGCGCCGCTGGAGATTGTGATTCCAGTGTATGACGATGATGGGAATCATGTCAGTAGCACTACTAGAGCGCCACACGACGGCGATCTGTGGGTTGATTCAACTAACTTCACAATGCATGTATATTCAGATGATGCAAACAACACAAGTGGAGATATAAGAGAGAACTGGGTAGGTGTTACTGATAGATCACAGAAAGGATCTATAGTCTACTTTAGTGACTCAGAACCTACAATTTTTGATATCTTCCCTTCATTGGGATCCCTGCCTCCTAATACTATCGAAAATATCCAAGCTGATGTACTTCCCGGTACAATGTGGTATGACACCTCGACATATATGTTGAAGTTGTATTTGCTTTCAAATGGATCTGGATCGTGGGTTGCGGTTACCTCTGCAAGTTACTTGACTCAATCTGTATCTCAGGGATTGGCAGATATGGAAGTTAAACTTGCTGCTCTTGAAGCAGATGTCGCTGCCCTGGAGAATGCCTAATCATGCCTATTAATTTTCCCCCTAACGCCAACGATGGAGACAAATATCCAAGTAATGCTGATCTTCAAGTAGGAGATCTACAATATCAATTCGATAAAAATAATAATTCATGGAACATAATTGCTCCAAATAACATAGCAACTACAGATTATGTAGATTCTATGGTTGGAGACCAAGGAAGAAACATTCGTAGAAATTACGATCTTCATGGTACAACTAATGAAATTTTATATGTTAAAACTTTAGTAGAAGACAGTGTTGTTGCTTGTAATAATACTTACAAATCGAGTTTACTTGCAGAATACCAGTACATAGGTGATGTTCCAGTAGACCCACCGAATGATATTGTAGAGATCATCACTAGTGGATATACTGTACCTCAATGGGGAGAATGTATTGATAGTTCACTTCGTAATGGTGATTCATTCAGTTTTTTGGGTGTTAATTTAGGAGCTGGAAATATATCTCGTGATTTATTAGATATTCATGCTTTTAGTTTATATGATAATATCGCCACTGAAGCTGAATTTGTTCCTAATTCGACCCTTGAATTCACTATCAAGGGACAAGATAAAGATGGATTCAGTGACACAGCGTATGCCGTTTATAGGATCCTAAGCGTTTATCGATATACTAGTTCAATTACTATTGGTGTACAGCACCTTGAAAGTTATTCAATTAATAACCAACCTGTATATGTAGCTACTGGACAAGATCATTCCTTCAGAGTTTACTCTGCAGCTCTACCGTCAACAGGCGGTAAGGTAAGTGGGAAACTTAAAGTAGTAGGAGATGCAATTGACATCTTTAGCGTGTGGAGAAATGACACCGACAACCCATACGAAATATTTAATATTGATTCTACCAACAATACTCTTACAATAAATGAGGAGTATAGTAATAGCCTCGTCCTTAATGCTACAGTCCCAGATCCTTTACTGCTGGCAAATGTTGGGTATGTAAACAACAGATTGGGCCTTACAGATTTATATGATGTTAAGGACAACGGACCATTTTTGCAAATTAGAGGAGGAACGCTTACTGGAGCTCTGACGATTAAGGCTACTGTAAGTGAAGGCTCTGCAATGTTAGAAATTCATGGTAGACCGATGAGAACCGGTAATGCTGCTGAAATTGCAATACGGCCTATGCTTTCTGTTTTAGTAAGTTCTAACGGGGATTACCTACATTATGAGGGACTCTGCACGAGACCCAAAGAGGTAATGACTAAAGAAAAAACTAATGCCGCTATCGACTCTAAACTAGTAAGTAACATTGACCCAAAATTAGATAAAAAATTGAATAAGTCGGGAGATACAGTAGAAGGCATGTTGACATATAACTACGACTATCAGCTGCAGCAGATGTCAGATAGGGATTTAGTCCCATTCTCTTTGATTAAAGACATCACAGTTACTAGAGTAATTGATAATCCACCTGATCATAATGCTGTAGATAGAGGGTATTTCTACGAAAGAGGTGGGCAACTATTCTATAAATCATACGACACTATTTAATCATGTTTCCAACATTCAAACAAGTATTCCCTGCAGACGGATATTATAGTTCTTATAGACAGGGCAAAATATTCCAATATGCATTTAGCCCAAAGAATGCTCCCTTTGCGGGGAGTAAGAATAATATTATGCATAAATGGAGGGGAGATATTTATGGAAGCGGGGGCAGCGTGTCGGGCGATCAGCAGCGCGCTGAATGGAATTTAAAAGAATACGGCACTCATAAGATTGCAAACCAACAGTATGGTTGGGAATATCCCACACACACAATGAAAGAAGATGATGCACTGAATACTCATGTGAATGATCAGAAGGCAGTAGTAGTATATGGTGAAGTTAGAGATATGTTTGATTCAAATGACAATGGAAACGCAGGCTCTCATACTATCGGAGCCTCTGGTGTAGGCAACCGATGCGTATCTCTACAAGTAGTAGATAAGACTTATCGCTCAGGTATGTTCTTCTTCAGTGGTCTTAAAACTCCTATGGTTTACCCGGCTCAAACTAGTGGTCCTATTAGTTTTAATGTAGCCGATTGCGACTGCAGTTATCTTGAAGATGTATCTGGTGTATCTTTTGACTATAGTTATCTTGGTTCTCATGGTGACGCAAAAAATGTACATCCGTATATAAAAAGTGTGTACATGCTATATGCAACGCACAACTACTCTAATAGTGATGATGCTTTTAGAAAAGAATTATATATGTTTACCAGAAAAGCAAGCCATGTTTTATCGGGCAATATGGACACAACCCCAAGCGATAAAGATCATGTAAACAATAGAGATTATCATGTAGCTGTGCGAATCTCAGATGAAGATCGAGCACACTTAGTTAGATATGGTATGATGGGGAGAAAGATCAAGAAAGGGCGTCAGCAGCGAGCGTATTGGATGGGAGTTGCCATGAGAATTGAATTTCCTAAGAAAAATACTGCCACTGTCACTAGAACTATTAATATATCTGCTATGCGACCAATAATTACACTTGATGGTTCTTATACTAATACTAAACCTTTGCATTGGGCTATCGGAAAAGACAAAAGAATGTTTACTAACAATAATGTTTTTTACGATGCTAACCAATATCCTAATAGGCCATTCATGAACATATAAATCTACCTATATCTCAAATTTACTTACTAAATAATAGAAACAAAGATATAAGATGTCAAATCAAATCTTTCCTGATAACCCCACGCTTGGTCAGCACTACGTTATTGATAATAGATTGTGGGTATATACGTCTTATCCAGACCCGGACACCCCAGGTCTAACTAAAGAAAGATGGGAACTTTGGGGCAACTTAACTTATGTACCTGTTCCTGGTGATACTGGTAATACAGGGGGAGATGGTGCCGATGGAAATCAAGGTGCTACAGGTGTTCGTGGTACACCTGGCCCGATTGGTGCTACTGGAACTAAAGGAGCGACTGGCGACCAAGGAGAAGCGGGTAGTAGCCTTACACTAAAAGGTAGACTTAGTGATTTTACTGATCTATGGGTACTGGCTGGACAGCCAGTATCTCCTAACTATTTTCCATCAGTTACTCCCTTGGCAAAACCTGGTGACATGTACATTGTGAATAAAGGCAATACCGAATACGAGCCAAACAAAGGTCCGGTTGTAACTGATGAATCATTAAATGGGCACACTTGGGTATACACACTCGATGGTGTTGATGACGAGTATCCCCAAGTTCAACCTTGGATGTATGTTGGACCAATTTCTGGGCCCCAAGGTGAACATGGAGCTACAGGAGAAACTGGAGAAGAAGGTCCAACGGGACCTAGGGGAGCAACTGGATCTGTTGGATTAAATGGAGCGCATGGTGGGGCATTCTGCCATATGGTAGATGTTGTTCCCGCTGCCGGGCCAGCTGGTAAACTTTACATGACCAAGAGTGATTACATGATTTATGTTACGACAGGAGAATAATAATGACATATTCAAATAATTCGGGTTATTCGTCAGATAACAACAACGACGAGAGTAGTGACGACAACAATTATAGTAATGACTCAGGCACAGATAATAACAATAGTACCGACAATAATTATAATACTGATGATGGTACGGACGATGCCGGCGACAATATAGTCGTTGACAATGTAGAGGAATATGTAGAGGAAGTCACAGAAAATGGTAGTATCCTTGTTGACGCCTCTTCTGATGAAGAAGATTATATTATAGACGAAACCGCATTTGGAGAAGTAGCAGGCCAATCCGTTGTGGGTTATGAGTCTGACAGACCGGATTTGGCAGATCTTGGTGTCGACTGGGATATGCTGTCACAGGTTCAAGGATTCAAACTTTTAGATACACTTGCATGTCAAGCTGAGGGAAATCATAAACTTGAGCAACCAACACAAGAAGAGCTTGATAATCTCAATTTACAAATTGTAGCCGACACAGTTAAAACTCATCCTGGTGGTTGGACAGATGGATTTGATAAACCAATCGTAAAAGGCGAAAATCTAAGAGGCCCAGGGAGGTCACAATCTAGTGTATTTGGGCCTTGCATAGAATTCCCACACGAATATGGATGGGACTATAGAGATTATGATTTGCGATATCCAGGAGAAAACCAATTAACTAGTTCGGTTAGTCCTGTTTATACTATTCCATTTGGTCCTCCAGTTGGGTATGGCAACATAACTCACAATCCAAGTAGATTTCATGTATGTAATGCCGAATCTTGGGTCAAAGCTCACATGGAGGGCATCAAGTGGACTTGGATTAAAAGAGAGGATGAAGGAATCCAAGAAGACATTGCTTATGTAACCAAATGGCACTCAGGTCCAGCAAAGACTGCAGATGCAGCTGGAGTTTTTGATGATGCTAGTAGTCCATTCAGTCATACCTCTGGGCCACATGCTAAACATGTAAGTGCTCATGCCGGAATGGTTTTCCGGTTTGGTAAGTGGGCGCAAAAAGGATCGACTTCGAAAAAATCAACATTTAACTATGTTTATATTGGACACAACAATAAAAAAGGCCAATCGACAAATTACGATTACGGAGTCGTTGGTGCAAGTGGTTGGCTTTGGCCACACCTGAGTGATATTCAAAGTCATGATACACATAATAATGATTTTAATAATGCTTGGATGCATGCATTTTATGGGATTTACAGAAGAGATGCCTCTGATGAGGAAATCGTAGAAAAATCAGATGCAGCCAAACTATGGGCAGAAAACCTAAAGGAAATTTTAAGTGAGATTGTTTCAGGTGTAGGCGAATCCACAACTGGCGGATATAGCACTGAAAATAGTTATACCTATATTCGTGAAAGTGGACTATTCGATAGACTAAAAAATAATAGACTAGAAAACAAACTTGGCGCTAAAATGATTCTACAAGGAGTTGTAGAACTTTTTAACTATAATCTACCCCAAAATAAAGGCAAATTTGAGAAAAGCCATGAAATAGTATATACACCTGACTACTTGGTTGACTTTATAGAACTTAAAGGTGCAATTACAGGTAAAGATATATTCAATTATTTTGCTGCGAGAGCAAATAATGTTCCAGATGCAGCAATGACAATTCTGGGTGAGCCACTTGATTTTGATAGAATTGCTGCTATTAAAGAAGGCATCGTAGATGACAAGTCTTTCTTACATAAGTTCTTCTTGGTAGCATTCTCGTCCAAATTGAAAGCACAGATTCGTTCATACACCAAGGAAGAATACGACTTTGAAGTCAAATATGAAACTGGCCTCAGTCTTCGCTATTCTGAATTTTTACTATGGAACCAAGGCGATGGTATGTTTGAATGCTGCGAACGAAATGGCGGTTTACTTATCAATGGCGAAATTGGTACTAACACTCAGGGTAGCGACTACTACACGCACTACAGGTGCATAAACAAGTTTGTATATGATGAAACTGGAGAAGAGATTGATCTATTTAAACCCCAGCGTATCAATGGTGCAGTATTCCTTGACGATGACTTTAACGACGATGAAGAATATACACGCTTCGAAAAAGAGAATGTTTACATTCCAGAAGTAAAAGGAATCAATCCTAATCTTAAAGCTGGAGCGGAAACCCATCCTTCTCCAGAAACTGCTTTTAAAACCAGAAATATTTTTGCCTATGAGAATCCCTCTGCTGTCAATCCGGTAATTCTGGCTAAGGTCAAGTATGAAAATCCGCTTTATCCCGACGCTAAGCCTAAGCCGCCAAAGGGCCCTTTCGATATGCAAGGTTACAAGGATTATTACAAGCTGCCAGACGCTGCTTGGCATCTCTGCGAAGTGGGCACATATGAATTCAATAAAGGTGACATCGATTATAAGTATGAGTTTATTAGTACTATTACTCAAACACTAGCTGATGAAACTGATGGTAATGCTCAGCCGGCTTTTGAATTTTGGTTTGGTACCAGTAGACATGATGACCTGCTTGCTGGCGCCGGTAATAAAGGTGGTTGGAAGAAATTGTTTACTCTTGAGCCTTCGGGCAAAGCTGGCGGCAGTAGAAGAAATAGTGTAATTATTAGACCCAGTACGGTTGATGCACAGTCAACGCCAAGACGATTCCTTAGAATTATAGCAGTATGCCCTAAGAAAGTTGGATCTGGATTTAGTAGCAAATGTACTAACTTCTTTAAAAAGAATGTTGGTAATATAGACGAAAATCCAAGTCAAGATTATCCAAATAGTTTTGGAACATGGAGAATTGCCAATACTGCTAACACGCATATCTATGATAACTTTAAGTGTATTATTAGACCTTGGGCTGGTATAGGTAATGAATCTGACATTGAGGATGACTCAATTGGGCCAACTTATGTTTCGACTAAAAAGTCAGCCGGCCGGCCGGTTGTAGATTGGAAAAATAAGCATTGGGTAGCACCACTTAATGCACAAAAAATTGATCCTACTGATGGAACTAAGAAGAAGCAACTATTAACACCAGGAGAGTGGTATGAGATGACTCTTCCTACGACATCTTTTAACTACCAATCAGATGGAATATGGCCTGAATTGCATCTTTATTGGGGTAAGGATAGTAGATCACAGAGACCAAATGATGCAGATAACCCAGTAAGCGACTCAGATTTGAGCAAAATGTATACTTATGGGGATATTATATACCCACAATTTAAACCTGCAACTGGTTTAAGTGCGCCCGTAATTAAATTCGAAGCACAATCTCCATACTTATACTTTGCTGCAACTAAAACAGCAAGAGGGATAGATGAGTGGTCTCCTGTTGGTGAGGCTTATGTAGTTGTCACGCGATCAGCAAGTGATAAGATTGGCCCTGCATACTATGCAGACGGCAATAGAAATCAGTCATATAGAGATTTCATAGATCCTACAGAACCTAAGTGGATCGAGCCCCTGCAATCTGTCAAGTTCGGGGTTGGTAATAACCAAACCTTCGTTAAGAAAAGAAGGTATACAATATCAGTTACTCCACAATGTAAGGCCAATTACACCTTACTTTTCACAACAAGTGACACTGGTATAAAACCCAAAACACATAGTAATACACCTGGCAATGGTAGCATCACTGCTGCTAATATGTTTAAGAGTAATATTTACCACGATATTGGTATCACTCTTAAGAAGACTACTGCTGGTACTGGAGAAATTTATACTTTCTATGCACCAGGACCCCATCTAATCTTGTGCGCGCACAATGCTGACCCAATGGAGGGTACAAATGAGAAAAGAACATTCGAAAATTGGTCGCCATATGGAGAGAAAGGTGAAATTGGTACTCACGGTAGTAGTGGATCTCAAGATGAGATAGTCATTAGAGAAGAGAATACAGAAAATGTTTATGGTCCTGTCTTCCCAGCATACTTTGATGGTGGTAGAAGAGATCTAAACAGGTATAATAGTAAGGCCCCATACATCATTAAAGATGGCCAGGTAGACTTTAATAATAGATTCTTTAACAAACAAATCGATTCAAGGTCACTTATAACATCAACCAGCGCCGGTAAAAGACTTACAGTTGGTAAGCGGTATAAAATCAAAATCACAAAAGAATTTGAACCGTTTAAGCTTGAGGGTACATACACAATTAACTGGTTGACAGCTAAAGCATCCAAGACTCCTGCGGACACCCTTGGTAAAATTAGTTCTGTTGATCAAAAGTCTTACGGTAAGTACTACGAAATCGGGCCCGAAATTAAATTCAACGGACCCAATAAAGAATCCGAAGAGGTAGAATTCGAAGCACTTGGTGAGTATTTTGTACTTGGATTTACGAAATCTGGTACTGATGGCGGTGGGGTTTCTCTTCCTGTTCCTGTTCCCGATTATGGTTGGAGTCCAAATGGTGTTCCAATCAATTATGAGTTAAGCAATGCAGGGCCAACTCTAGAGGGACCACTATACCTCTCAACGCAAGAGCATTCATATGATGATTTCTATTTCCCTGAGTTGACCTCTGGACATTTTGAAATTCCATTTAATACACTTAGTCCCGTAGTAGGTAGATTTGAAGAAGGTAAAGAATATGTTATCAAGGCAAACCCAACATTTGCCGGAGATAGAAACAGATATGTATTGGTATTCTGGTGGGTCAATGACAACGGCCTCATGGGCAAGGAGAAGCCTGGAGCTAGTTATATTCCAGATCAGTACGAAGCGGGCATACAGAACATCGTAGACACCAATGATGTACTTAAAGGAGAAGGGGGTACAATTTTCTGTGAAGAGCGCCACCTCGTTATCGGTGTTGTTCGGGATTATAGCTATACCAATGACGAATGGAATAATATTGAACTCGATGATTGGTCAACTAAAGGCCACCCAGATAATTTTGGATTGATATTCGAAGAGAAGGTACAAGAAGTTGAAGAACTAGAAGGTCCTGCATATTTCTCCGATGACAGAATCGACAAACTGCCAGTTCTTCACGACCCACATTGGGAAGAACCAATCAATTATGTTGGTAGGCTGCGTGTCAATGGTGCACTAAAAGATATCACTAAGGGTAAGCAATATACCATTAAAAGTAATTCTAACTTAGACAAAAAACTTTCACTAGTATTTGCTAAAAATTCTAGAGCCCTTGCACCAAAACAAAATAATCTTCTAGGCACTGCCGGAAGTCTATATGATACTGGCGACATTATTAATACTTACATTACACTAGATTCTTCTAATACTGAGCATACATTCTATGCGCCTTCTAAGTATATGATTTTTGGTGCACACAATGTACCAGATAATGAGGATGGAACTCCCAGAACACTAGAGAATTGGAGTAAAAAAGGCGAGCCGGCGGGTGCCAATCTTGATGAGTATGACAGCACAAACCTTATTGATGAAGATCCACCATATACTATTATTGAAGAAGATACTCCTAAGGTAGAGGGTCCACTGTATCATGCAGATTATAAAGGAGGTACAATCGATTTGACTCCGGGTTCTGCAATTCCGACTATCCTCAAAAAAGGACAAATTAATTTCTATCATCCTCATTGGATTCACCGATTCAGGGTATTTGAATTCGCAGAAACTGAAGAAGGATTGTATAGCAAGTACGAAGTCGGTGCCAAGCTAAGGATTACCGTTGGACGCAATAGTGGAGCCAGTCCGAAGTATGCTATCAATTGGATTAAGAGTGCTTCGGGGACTGCTCCTCCAGAAAATACAAATCACAGCAATTATGGAGACAACTACGAAGTTGAAGACCTTGTCTTAGAAGAGAATGGCGTATATGAAGTCATTGCTAAGAGTGAAAAGTTCTCTATTGGTGTATACGATATACCCAATGGAAGCGACTTCGAAAAATATTCACCATTATCTTGGAGTCCAACTGGTGCACCTGGGGATTTCAAAATTGAAGTTCTTACACAAATTAAAGGTCCGGCATATTATGCAGGCCCTGCATATGGCATTGATCAAACGGGTGTAGTCTCGTGGGCAAGTACACACTTCAATAGTCCAATTAACGAATTCGATTCTGGTTCAACTCGACTTGTTAATGGTAGAAGGTATAGAATTGAATACCTGGATCCCGCTGATCCAAATGACTATACTTTCTATTGGGCTACTAATGCCTTCTTAAACAATCACACAAATGATAGCAATTTGCCACTTCCATCTATCATGCCAAGGGCCCAACGCCTGACGGTATTGAATAGATCATATCCTAATGGTGTTGTTATAGAGTGCAGGGGAGACAATCTAATTTTCGGTCAGATTCCTGCTGATAGTAGCTTGACTTTAGAAACCTCCTCGCCAGATGGGTATCCAATTCAGGTAAGAGTGACCGAAACTACGGATGATCTTACTGATGATATCGAGATATTTGGACCTGCATACTTCAGTGGTAGAACAGATCATTTACCTGAAGTGAGCAACCCTCGCTTCAATGACCCACTGACAGTACACGAATTCAACAAGCCAACTGACCCAGCTGCAGGAGATTATGTAACTGTAGAGGCCAATGATAATTCCCCAATCATGGGTCGTAAGTTGGTGTTCATCAGACGCCATGAGGAAAATGGGCAACCAGTGTTCAAAGGCAGAACGCCATCACTGAATAATATTACTGATGCTGATCTAACTAACGAGTATTATTATATTGATGTGGGTGTGGATATTCCTAAGGGTAATAAAGATAAGCATATATTCTTTATGCCTCGTAGTACCCAAATGATTATTGGTGCATACAATAATAATGGCTCCAGAACTATAAACAACTGGAGTGTTATTGGTGAGCCAGCAACTAATGATTACTCCAATGAAGAAGGTGGCGACAGAACCGGATTGGTTTTCAAAAAAATTAACATTACCGACTTAGATGTAAGTGGAGAATTTTTCTGGGCTGATTATGGTACAGCTAAAAACATCAATAGAAAGGATCCAGATAGTAATACAAACCTAGCTGCATACAATTTGACTCCAGGTACTGTGGAATTTACCCATGAACACTGGAGACAAAAGTTATTCCTGGAAAGACTTTCTGGTGCTGATCTACTTCCAGAGGATTATAAAGAACGGCCTGATGGCAGTTCGTTCCCTCGTAGAATTGTAGCTGGCGAAAAACTTCTATTCTCTGTTCCAGCTAGAGTAAATGGTGACTTTGACGATCAAGAAATTGGTGAAGTAGAATATGTCATCAACTGGATTTTGGATGAAAAACAATTTGTCACTGTAAAAAATGATCTGGAGTTTGACAAAGATTATAGATCGATTTATGAACGGACAATAAAAGCTAATACTGAATCTCAGTATATCATTAAAGAAGGTCAAGAGCCAGTAGAGATCGAAGCACTCTCTACTATGTTTGTTGTTGGTGTTAGACGGGCAAATAGCACAAGTCCCATAGGAACACTATATCAATGGAACAACAGAGGTTTACCAAGACAAATCAATGTAACACCTAGTCGAGTGGTAGAAGGTCCAGCTTACCTTGCTAACAACGATGGTGTAGTTGACTTTGCTAACAATCACTGGAACAAGCCATTCAATGAGGTAGAAAGAGTCGGCCTTAGTATCCGTCCAAATTGTGTTTATGAAGCTACCACTAATAAAATCGATGGCGCATTAGACTTCAGTGGATTGAACTACTCGTTCTACTTCACTAACAAAAGAGGCCTTAACAGGTCAACTGGTGTTAGCGCTAGCGATTACATACTAGCTAAAATTCCAGAAACTGATTTTACCGCAATCTTAATTGACAAACAAGGGGGTGTTAGCGGTGGAGCTGTTATACAATTCCAGTCTCCAGAGGACTCAGAATTTAAGCACCTTATTTTTGGTGCATATGATAGCACCAACCCCACATTACCGATAACAGATTGGAGTCCAAATGGTCAACCTGCTGAGATCGATATTACATTTGACAGAAATTTGGATGAGGATGACACGACTCCTAGAGGTCCAGGTTACTTTGGTGACAATGACGGATTTGCATCTGTAAATGATAGCTTCGATTCTTCTCCAGATAAACCAAACTTCAACCTTGCTCACTGGCAGACCATTTATCATTGGAATAATTCTCCTCAGAATCAAATCACGACAGAAAACCCCAATGCTGTACACTTCAAAAAAGGTGAATCTTATAGACTCACAACTTTAATTGGCCCAGGTGACCCCACTCTTCACGATTACTATGTGATGGGAGCTAGATCAGACAAGGCATTGGTTCCTGGTACAACCCACGATGACAATTTTGTTATCTATGGAACACTAGAAAGAGCTACAAATAATACAAATGTAGCATACTTGGATTTGAAAGAGATTCCACATGAAAAAATTGTATTCGGTGCATACAATGTTGACTCTACTATCAGTGTTACTGATTGGTCACCATTTGGTGAAGAAGTAAACATTGATGTTACTGATGTCACAAATGATATAAACAAAGATAATAATGGCGATTACATAAGTGGCCCAGTATACTGGGGCGACAGCAGCAGTAATAAAAATCCTATCAATGAATTGGGTAATGACTACTACATGAGCCCACTTAATACAGAAGAGGGAATTTCTGAGGGTGGTAGATACACACTTGTTGCTGATAATGACATCGATGGTATCTATACTGTTGTTTTTGCCAATGAAGAAAAAGGACTAGACAACCATACCAACAATGGTGCCGAAGATTTCATTAGAAGCATCTATATTAAGGCTGGTGAGCGTAAAAATGTATATGCTCACACTGATAATATGCTCTATGTACAGACAGATGTTTTGTACAAGAATAAAGTTACACATCATAGTAAAGATGGAGAACCATCAGGTATCAAAATTCTAAGATACGATGATAACTTATTCCCCAGAAAGGGTCCTGTCTACAGAGCCGATGACGACTTAAAAGACGATTACGGGCAATACTCTCGAATCGTAAACTACAATAATCCTTGGTGGGAAAAGCCTATCAATTATGTTGACAAGTTGCTCAATAAGGGTTCCGTCTATGATGTAGAAGTTACCTCCGCAGTCTTTGATCAATTTAAAAAAGACTTTGGTGAGAATGTTAAAATCAAAATTTGGTACTCAACAACCGCCGCCTCAATTGATCCAGGTGGATACGAAATCGATGATACTTTTGTAACAGAAAATGAAGTCATCGATAAAAATAATCTATCACTCAAAGTAACAGCTAAGAACGAGAGAATGTATCTCTCTGCTTTCAATAGTAATGTCACTAGTGACGAAGAGTGGAGCTCCAGTGGTGTTGAGTTTGCAATGACAATCACCGAAGATACTGATTCTGAGGTTAGAGGTCCAGTATACTTCTTGAGCGATAAGACCGAAAATCAAGGTGGAGCAAATCAAAATGTCAAGTTTAGCGATCCACATTGGGAGGAAGTTAATCACTACAGCAACATCTATGATCTCAATTTAGTTGCGGGTGAGTACTATAGATTCTCTCCAATCAGAGCAGGAGAAGATAAACTGGAGTATGAAGTAAAAATCCTTGGTGCAAGGACGGATGCTGCTCTTAAATTGGGTAGTGCTTTCGTGGATGACTTCATTGAGTATGGTACAACATCTACTGATGCCGACTATATTGATGTAAAAGCTGAAGAGTTTACAAGCAATAGAGTTATTTTTGGTGCGATTGGGGTAAGCGATAGGGTACTCGAAGAGTGGAGCCCATTTGGTGAACCAATTAATATGAAGGTCGAAAAACTTGATGTATCCAAAGACAATGATGGTCCAGGTGGTGGAGAGACATTCATTTTTGGCCCAACTTACTTTTACAACAATCTTTCTAATAAGCCAGACTTTAACAATACCCGCTGGATTAATGACCTAAACCATTTCTCAGTGCCGACTGCTAATACAGAATATACTTTGACTGGCCAAACTACTTTGAAAGGTCAATTGAGTGTCTGGTGTGTAAGTGATCCCAGTCATTTAGATATGACTAAGTCTAGTAATTATGCGAAGATTACTAGAGTAACTGATGAATTAATTGAAGCTGGTAAGACTATTAAAATTAAGCCAACTGGTAAGTATCTTATCTTTGGTGCTAATAGACCAGGGGCCTCTACTGCAACTTGGAATCGCGATGGTGAACCTGCCGAAGTTACTATAGGCACTCCAGAAATATCTGATGAATATGGTCCAGCATATCTAAACACCGGCAATGACAAAAACAATGGAAATGCACTGAATTTCCCTAATTTTGACTCTGGTCATTATGATGCGCCATTAAATTGTATTAAATTAGTAAGGAACAAAACTTATAAAATTACTGCTAAACCAGGAGGCATCCCTAATAATTATAAGTATAATCTATACTTAGTCAGTGATGGTTTCATAGCTAATCCTACTCATCCAATGCCAATATATATTAGAGATGTATTGACTAGCACACAAAGCGTTACTTTTGAAATCACTGGTACGGATACGAATCTAATATTTGGTGCATTTAACACTGAAAGAAATGAAACCGAAGAGTGGTCAACTAGGGGCGAACCCATTGGTGTAGATGTAGAAGATCTTAGTGACGAGAATTCCGATAGAGTTGAAGGTTCCGCTTATTGGGGCGCCGATGACTTTACAAGAGAAGTTACAGACTTCAGTGATCCACATTGGGAAGAAATATTCCACTACAACCAGTCTAGAAACAATCTCGTTAAGTTCACTAGAAACAATAGTTTCTTGATTACAGCAACTGGCAGAACCAGCTACGATGTATATGGAGCTAAAGATGGGTTTGCCCTGATGGTAGGTAGTAACCACCGATCAAACTTTCATTACTATGGTAGACTAGACGGCAAAGATGTATCACCACAAGGCGGCACGCTTGTTATTGAAGAAATTCAATTTGAAAAGATTATCTTTTGTGCACTCAACCAAAATGATCCTTTAGAAAGCTGGAGCAACCGCGGCTCTGAACCTGATATTAGAGTAGAAACATATGATAGTCCTACTGATGAGAATGGAGGAAGGCATGCTGGTCCAGTATATTGGACAGACAATAAAAGCCAGTTTGGTATGGATCAGGACTACGATAGGCCTCTGAATTACTCTACGAGTAATCTCCAGGCCGCCTATATGACATTGAGGGGTACTGATTATGATGAGGTGAGGATATGGTTCATTAACGAACCGACACACATCAATAAGTCGCCCAATACTATCAACACTACTCACTTCACAAGAGGACCTATTCTTAAGAAGAATGTCAAAACTACTGTAGCAATTGAATACTCGCAATGGCTATATCAAGTCGATGGGCGCTTTGTAAACGCCAATGGTGATGTGGTAGATGGCCCCCTATCCTGGGGTAAGGACGGCAGAGACATTGATGTATTAGTTGAAGAGTACGAATACCAAATTAAAAACCAAGGTTATTGCTATTGGGGTGACGTCACCACTGGCAATACACACATACCTCCTTTCCAGGATACTCACTGGAGAACTCCATTAAAGAAACACGAAAAGACATTCACAAAAGATAAGTATTATGACATGTCAATGGTTATGTCGTCTTCATACAAACATGATGTCAGACTTTGTTGGACTGATGACAGGAATGTAACTAATCCTGATTATAACAATGAGTATCAAATGTCTGAGGAGTATTTCAAAAAAACTAACTTGGGTTATCAAGAAATACGAGTCAAAGCTTTGGGTAGATACTTACAACTGAGTGGCACAAATGTCGACAATAATGTCGATTACAAAGAACTTAAGTATTGGAATCCCGGTGGTCACTTAGTTACTGTTACTCCAACAGAAGTGAGTGTACTTGAGGGACCAGTATATCATGCTGACGAGATTCAAGTTCGTCCAAATGGATTACCAGATTTTAAAAATAATCACTATTGGAGGGATTGGAGATTCGTTGATGTAGACAGAAATGTCGAATATGAAGTTGGCCCACCAAGAGGAGAAAAAGCAGAGTATAAGTATTATATTTGGGAATGCGATCGTCCCGACTTGCATACTATCAATGATAGTAGCTTTAATTTGGTTACAACTATTTCAAAGAATTCAATCAAACCATCGTTTGCCACATTCACAAAAAGGTATGTTGTAATTGGAGCTACAGAAACTGGTAGAAACCTAAGTTCTTGGAGTCCATTGGGAGAACCAGAAAACCTTAACTTCACCAGGAATTTAGCTAAAACTTCGGGTATCTCATACTATGCTGACCCTAATAATACAGTTGGTAATATTGCCAATGGTAATGATAGCCACAGAGTTGACAGAGATATGCTTTGGTCTGATCCATATTGGAGACAGGCTGGAACTAAAAACTTCAATGTCCAAGGTGACAGATTTGGCTTAAGGCTCAACACAAATAAAGAATACAATCTTTCAATCAAAAACAAAAAAGGAGCAGCGCAACAAAAGTATGTCTACACAGTATGGAACATTACTGAAGAGAACAAGAAAGCAGATGTGTTCCACAATGGCACGAAAACCGGAAGGCCCGGATGTCATTCATTAGGAAATGTTACAAGAAATAAATCAAAGACTGGTGTAAATAACCACATCATCTTCCACCCAATACATGCTTGGGTGGTGCTAGCAGCCTTTGATTTCGGGTCAGATTTCCGTACTTTGAGAAACTGGAGCCCTCGTGGCGAAAGAGTTCAACTCAAGATTAGAGAGACTGGGGACAAATTAACTGATGAGATTTGGGAAGCTTTAGAAGAGATTCCATATCTTGGAGAAGTTCTTCTGGCTATTGAAAAAATACTACAAATTCTTAGTATTGCTTTCTTACTTGTTGGTAAATTCAAACCTGAAGAAACCTTAGTAGAATTCTGGCAGTCTGGTAGTGAATTGAATGATATAAAAATGCTTCCTCAAAGTGCAAGGTACATGTGGGGATATGGGAGTGATGAGAATGAAAACTGGTCAAGTTGGGAAAATGACACAAGTTCTAGAATGAGTTATTCAAAAAGAAATTCTCAGTCAAGATTTTTTAATCTTCATGCTGATCCCATGAATAGATTTATTATTAGGTGGACAGAATGTAGGAATAACGGCTTTATGGCTGTTTTCAGAAACATAAGTGGTACAAAAGGTCTAGGTACCGGAAGTACACACTGGTATTCTGTCCTCGGAATATCAAATGTTGCTAAGACATATGCGCATGGACCGGTTAGAATGTTTAACCCAGGCGCAAGGATTGTACAATACCATACCAATTGGGATGCGGATGAACATACTCATACTAACCATCCTAGCAAACATAATGCTTATATTGTCAGGCCTCGCCTCATCAATACACATAAAAATGAAGATACCGAGAGAAGCTACTACTCAAAATCAAATACTAAACCTTGGTTTGGTATAAGTGTATATCGTATGATTCATGCTGCATATGGTGGGGAACACTATATCTTTGATACTGTGGATAAAGAAAGTAAGAGAAATTACTGCCTAGTTAATTTTGCTGAAAATAATAGTGATGGTAACTCTAAGAAACAGAAGGATGTTCTGGGATCTGCTAGCGGAGTTTTTGTTAGTGGAGATTTTATCGACGGCAGACCTTGGGCAACCGATTTGTTTAATGATAAGGGTATGATTGCATACATTAATAATAAAGGCAAGAAATCAAGTGATAATAGATCTTTTGTTTTCCATATCGGTGTTGAGTCTTTGCCTCCAAGCAACGAGGATACAAAAGAAGGAATTACCTTCTGGCCGGGGAGTGCTGGTTTGGAGGAAAGTTCTTTCTATCCTGGGGTTGAATTTGACTTTAGTCACGTAGATTTTGCACAACATAATAGTGGCAAAGAGATCACCGCTGATTTTCAATTAAATAAATTTATTTGTCTTTTTAGAAATCCCTATGATGTAATGCATTTGGACATGGTTCTGGGAAATCACTGGGATGCCACTACGGTGCCAGGTTTCCCAGTTAAATTCTATCCAAGCACGGATACGAAATATCTAATGAGAGATATGACTGCGGTGACTGGGCGCAATGACAAATATGCTCAACATGAATATGGCAAAAACATCCACATGAAATTATGGGGTACAAGGAAAATCACCAATGAAGATTTCTTAAGTGACATTTATTATATAATAGACCAAGGCACAGTCAACACTAAGAAGTACTATTATCCTTGGAAAATTAGTAACTTAAGGCCACTCACATCATTAACAAAACCAGATGTAATCAGAAATATAGATGATTACAACTACTACCATAATAATGAGGGAACTTAATTGATTACATAAATAATTAAAAAATAATTCTATGGCACTCACTCCAATCCAATTTAGTAACACAGCCGATAATGGGTACACCGTGCCTTTACAATTGGGCACCGGACCTGATAATACAAAGATTAGAGTATGGGTCTACGACAAAACCAAGAATAAGTGGAACATTGCAGCATATCCTGGCGTTAAAGTCGAGGGCAAAAGCCCAGTTGTTGTTAGTTATGATTCTACAACTGGGAATACTGTTACTTCTATTGATTTAGATACTGTCACTAATACTCCACCTAATTAAGCTGATGCAAAACTTATCACCGACCGACAAATTTTTAGTACAAAGGCAGAACAATCAGCACTATGCCTTAGCGAGTGATATTACCCAATATCAATCAGAGCAAATAGATGGGCAACTTGAAATCTTTGCCCAACAAATTGCTGATGAAGAAGCTGCCAGGATTCAAGGAGATAATAATCTCGACAACAAAATCGACAACCTGACCACGAAAATCGAAATTGGTGTCGAAGCACTATTCCCTTCAGAATGGACTGAAGATTACGATTTTAGTGTGCAAGATGCTGTACCTGTAATTAACTTTAAGATTGACTATGATGCTTGTGTTGCAACCGGTGGAGATGTGGACACATGTTACCAAACTCATCTCACTCATTTACAGGAATCAATTAAGAATCTGGGTAACGATCACGATCATGTATTTACAGGAGAATTCGAAAACACAACAATCACGAATTTTAAACAACTAAGAACGCTGATTGTTGGTGAGAAAAGTAAATCGGGCAATACTGTAGACTGGGATGAGCTCAAACAAAATGATTTACTCGAAGTATCAAGAGTAACTTCTACTGATGAAAGGGATAGAGAAGTTTATGCCATCTATCAAGTTGTAAAAAACTGGACTATTCCTATTGAACTTGATAGAGAGCCTGGGCAACCTCATCTGATTCAATTAGAGTACATTGGGGGTACACAAGAATTTAATTTCTTCAGTGGTACCAAATATAGAATGCGGTACTTGGCTGATTTCAAAACGGATATCACAGATACATTTGTGAAAACCGCTGGTGATGTAATGACTGGCGAATTGGAGATGACATCGTCGGCAATTAAATTTAGCGATGGTACAGTGGGTCCTGCGGCTTCTCATTTGGTAAGAGATACAGGTGACCTCGTTATAGCGATGGAGACTGCAGATGTAACCATCACAAACGAAGGATTACTTACCGGAATTAAAACATCCGATGGCAATGAGATTTCTGATGCTGTCAATGTTGAACTCCTCAATAATGAATTGACCATTGTTAATAATGATACTGATGTACTCGAAAACAAAATTGAACTTATCGATCAAAAAATTGATGCTATTGCATTAATTAGAGATAGTTTAGATTATACATCTATTTTTCTTGATGATTGCGAATCAGAAGCAGACTTAGCCGACTGGAATGTTTGCGCTGCACCGAAAGTCACAAAAGGATTGTTTGCCTTTCATTCAAAAACCTTCCAGGGTGTACCAATTGGTACTGCGCTGAACGGCGAAACTTTCACCAATAGAATATGTATGTCTGCGACTACAGCAGACGATGGTTCCAATACATTCTTACAAAACCTAGCAAATAATGATATACTCGAATTTATTGCTATTGGTGATAATGTTCAGTCCGTTATTTATAGAGTCGTAACAGCATTTGTAGATGTAGGTGTAACCTATATCGATGTCAATACCGAATTTTTCTTTGGCCAAGATGGATTCTTAGATAATACTCTCTTTAAAGTAAAACATTTTACTCCTAGCGAAAGTATTAGTGCCAACGAAATCAATCAGATCTATGCTAAGATAGCCGGTCAAGGTTTTACTGGTCCGATATCTATCAATGATGTTACGGCGGCGGCTCATTCTTTTGAAATCAAGAGTAATTTATCGGCAAACAAGTCGCAGTTCTCTAACAATGCAGAAATTTTTCTTTACTCTGTAACTAGTAGTGCTAAGTTAGAAATCAAAAACCCCAATACCAATACGATAACTCTTAATGAGAATGGGCTAGATTCGACAAATAAATATTCTTTATCACTTAATGGCAGTAAAAAAATAGAAATTGGCTCGGCATCCGTTGATTTTAACAACAATACTATTGTTAAGGTAACTACTGATGGAAATAACGACACATCAGTAGTCAATGTAGAATACTTGAAAGCCTATACTGATATCTTTGCACTCAAAGACACTGCAGCCGATGCCACTCGCATTTCCACTGCACCAGATTTCACTGGTGTAATTAATGATAATGATGTATTAAGATTTGATGGCAATCTACAGAAGTGGACGGCTAGTCCAATCTCTGCAGATTACAGAGGTAAAAATGTATTTGCTACTTCTGAAAGTGAAACTGAGGTCGGGGGTATGTGGACCGATGGGTCTAATTACTATATCAGGACAGCCTAATGGGAAGTCAAATCATCAGAACGATAGATGAGAGGGCATTAGAAGCCACAGAAAATAACATTACTAATTATATGCCAGTGCCACCGATGGCATCTGATGAATATTTTAGCTCAACAATTAAAGATGCTAGTAGAGCCGAGTATGAAAAAAATATTTACGACTTAATGAGTAACGAGGTAGTGAATTTTGATTGCTCCTCTAGTATCGAAGCTACAGGTGAAGATAAACTTTTTACTGCTATAGATCCCAACTATCAAATATTATCAAGTGAAGATGAGCATAGGTCTTTACAACTTCGATACACTGCTAATGGCTGCAAGAAAATTATTTTAGGCAACGATAACCTACACACTTATCAAGATAAGAAATATGTATGGGTAAAACCAGTTGGTGTTCAGTTTAGCACACTATCGTATGTGGCACGAACTACCATAATGAATATGGCAATGCTGTTTAAAAAACCTAATGACTTTAAATTATATAAAGCAAATTTAACTGACATCATTGACTTTAATAACAACAAGGTAGTATTTGGTAACAAATTATCACCTTTAGAAAATGATATTATGAATTTCAAAGCTTACCCAAGCCGCGAGTGTATTACATATATCAAGAATAATAAACTTACTTGGGTTGGGTTATATATTGACCTGGAAAATGACAGATCTGGGGCACTTGACATTTATAATTTACGACCTATTTTATCTGACCCTATTTCTTATGTTTCATATAGCTTAGGAATTTTACCTAAGCCCCACACTTTAAAATCAAGAGAAGAAACTTACTCTTTAGTTTTATAAATACTTAAAAAAACGTCATGGCAAACAATATTAACTATGATGATCCAGTTATCTTAGGTGTTCCAGCATACTATGATGATGATGCTATTGGTGTATCCAAGGAACTTAAAGATGAACAACTCGTAGAGGTTGCTAGTAAACTTTATAAGTTTCATATGAGTCAAGAATCTGGCTATGTCGGTTCGAGGTACAGAGTGCATAACAACAGAGACAACTCGGCATATGTTAATGAACTGCAGTTCCAGCAGACAATCGGTGATCCAATCATTCCTAGTAAGGACACCACATCTATTGCTGATACGACAGTGATTAGAAATGTGCTGGATATCGATGATCTAGAAGAAATAACCTAAGGAGTACTATGGCATTACAAGATTCTGATCTTCTTATCATTGGCACAGCTGCTGGTGATGTTAATAAAAAGATTACAGTAGCAAATTTTAAAAAGGAAATTGGAGCAGAGGTTGCTCTACAATTCATTGATGACAATGCGCCGGGTAGAATAGGCACAATGAAGCCTGGCCCTAACCTGTTTTATGATGCAACAACCGGGATGGTCGATATTAATATCGAAGCCGGATTGGTATTTAAAAATGTAATCGTCGATAATGGTTCTGCCAGTAATCCCACTGGAGACCCTGATGCTCCAGATCCAGGTGACGAATTAGGTAATTTCTATATTGTAGAAAGCCCGGTAACTTTAACAACAAAAAATTGGGGATTCCCAGGAACTGGATTCGCAGTAGACGAGGCAGGTTCAGGTTACCATGTGTCTACTGGGCAAGTAGAGTTTGCATCACTAAAAGATATCACAGACGAGAGCATTATTGTCGCTATGCCAAGCGCGAATGCTACAATTGAAGGAGGGGTACTTAAAGGTATAGGCCAAATCACAGTCGATAATACTGATCCAGCATATGATGCACTAAGAGCATATCCTGATGCAACTAATTTTCTATTAGATTTTGGTCCAACTGAAAGTTATCAATATGATAGCAATAACCCACCAATTGTACAGGTATTACAAGGTCCCGATCCAAATGACCCTACTGCAACGGTAATTTCATTTGTTGTAATCCGGCCTGGTAGGATGAGTGCCGGATTGGGTATAGCTGATATCGAATATACCGAGAGACTGAATCTTTTTAATAAAGCAAATAATGAAAGAACAAATATATATGTACATGCAGTTATTCTAAACGGAGAAATCGATAGGATAGATAAGTGGAATGTATCTACTGCATATAATTTACAAGATACTTATTTAATTTCTGGTATTTCTGGTGATATTGATGATCAATACGACAAGTTGGGTGTCGCCGAGTCCAGTGTAACCACAAATAATGAGTTCACTCAAGTATATACCAATGACAAAGTTGTTTTAACCCAAGAAGGTTGGAAAATTTTTAGTGATTTTGCTGCTGCTAATTCCCTTTTTGAAGTAGCACATGCAACAAAAGATGATCCTAATCAGGGTCCTGATGTTCAGGTTCCCATAACACCAGCACTTCAAATTGATAATAATTCAAATACCGGAGGGATCAAGCGCGCTTACTTGTCGATTAATACAGTAAGCCAAAATGAAGATGGCCTGATGCCTTCTGATTGGTATGATATCGTCGATAATCTACCCAATGAATTTTCAGATGTACGGGACATTGAAGCTGACATAGTAAGCTCACCCGATTATGTAATTAATGACCTTTTGTTAGACAACTCTGCTGTACAAAGTGTTTACATTAATAAAGTTGGATTTGGTGATCTAAAAAATTATACTATCGGTGTCAAAAGCGCAAGAGACGAGGTTGTTGCTGGTAGGTCTTTGGTTCGTGTTCCTGGCGTAACTTTCTATGCCTTTGAGGAAGAAATCAAAGACGAAGCTTTATGGTTTAATAATCCCATATGGGGTGACACCTATAACTCATGCTTCGTTAATGTCAAAACAGCAGAAAATCTTTATAGATACATTGATAAAAATGACTATGAAAATGGGGAAGCTATTCTATCATCTGTGACGATCACAGGTGGAGCTAGTAAAATTCAAAATGTTATTGATTCGGATGCAAATGTAACCTACTCGCTAATCATAGGTGAGCACCAGCCCCTTGATACAGCGACACATCAATATAACTATACAGTCATAGTCGATGATGGTAGTGGTGTTGACATGCCAGTGAATATAACTCCTACAGTCGGTGTAGATTCAGATGCCAACCCTACTGTTACTGTTGACTTAGGCGCAGAGCTTCCCTCGCTGACAACTGGCTACATAGAATTATCTGTAAAAGTAGAACGAGTTGCAATAACTGATGTCGACACTATCATCGAGGAAGCGGTCGACACTATCCAGATATATATAAGATAAATAATAATAAAATCAGAAAATGACTGGATTTAACAGCACTAGATTTATTGACGACAACTCTCATTTTGTTGTTGAAAATTATAATCCCCCAACGCTAGGCTATGATGTAGCACAGGAGAAAGTGCACTCAGTTACAAGGAATGATTTGTATGAAGATATACTAAAATATGTTGCTGAGAATTATGATCCCCATTTTATTACATTAAATATTCCAGCTAATAATATTATTGGGCCTACTATCGAATGGATAGATAAAAGAACGCTTCAATTGAATCCAGGTGATGTTGATAGTGCTGTAGATTATAAAGTCATTCTTACTTCAGATCCAACTGTATTCGAAAAGATTGACAATACAGGGGACAACTATAATCAAAAAACATATAACGAATATGTTTATCCTCAGGCAGTATATGCCGAGATGCTAAAGGAACATTCTATTATAGAATTCTTTTCAAAAGAAGATTCTGATATTCCTGATGGTGATAGAGTCTCCACAATATACTTAAAAAATCAAATTCATAATTTGACTGATTATAGTGAAATTAGTACACTAACAGATAGTCTTTATATATTAGATCGTGTCAATTCAGTACAAAACGATATTGAAGATGCAAAGGATTTAATTGTATCGATTTACAATTCAAGAAGGTTTGGTGATTATGTTATTGTAAAAGCTGCTGTTGCAGATTATGCAACCACCAACCCTACTGCCGGTAAATGTGTTATTGAGGATGACAAAGAAGATAATGACATTGTTAAAATTAAATTCTCGGCTTATGCTTTCCCAGAAACATACTTAACAAATACTAACCCACCAAATTATACCGATGCTAATGTATATAATAATTACTTAGCTAATGATTTTGATTCTAGCGTATTAAGAATTCAAGATTATGATACTAATGAAGAGCGCTCTTATGCTCTAGACAAAGGTGCAACAAATGCGGATCCTGCAATCTTTAGGTTCAATGAAGGAGCGGCTGATGAATACTATGAGCTGCAGGTACAAATAAAAAATAATAATGACCTCTCGACGAATCTCATCAACCTTAATGAGGACATTATCAAGGTACTTATGTATCGCGATACTGTAGGTGTAGATCTACTAGGTAACTATGTGAAGATACTTGGTGACACCATGACTGGTTCTCTGGTCATGGACAATGCCAGTATTTTGATGGAAGATGGAGACATTACTTTTACCAGAACTGGTACTGAGGATGAACTTAGTGATATAGATAATAGGTTCTCAACACTTAAAAGTATAGCTCCTATTAGAACAGATACTGGTGCAACTGATACCGAGGATAGGTATGGTATTAAAGTTGACATTGATAGTGGCAATTCTTACAAGAATAATTTTACTGTAAGTAACCGCAATGGTGACATTGTCAAAATTACTGGTGGTGTCGGTGCTCAAATTGAATTTCCAACGTCTGGATTCACCCCTAACTACGCCAACACTGGTTTAACCTCAGGCGTTGCTATTCGGCATATCCCAACGCCTAGTTTTGAAAATTCCCCTGGTGACATTGCTGTCAACAAACAGTATGTCGATCAACAAGACAAATTAATTTTAGATCAAATCACTACAGGAGGATGTATTACTATCAATGGCGGCAGACTCTGCGGCGGGGAACAAATGCCGCGTTTCTACGACGTTCCTAACTGGAGCTACAAGCAGAAAAATTCAGCGGGCGTTGTTCACGGTAAATCAAAAGCTTTGTGGTGGGAACACGCAAAGAGATGGATTTATACCACCACCGATAAATTAGGCGCTTATAACGGCCTACAAATTTATATCTCAAAAACTAATCGTTTAGACGGTACGTGGGAGCTTTTCCACGAAGCCAGAACGAATAATTCTAACTCTAGAATTTATCTGAGCTTCAGAGGTGTTGGCAATAAGTACCTCTACTATGTGCAAGTTTTTGGCTACAGCAGTACAAACGGCAACAGTTTTCAAGGCCAAGGGTATCGTATCGACGTAGACAAAAAAGTTGATTTATTATTCAGTAAAAGCAGCCTTGCAGGTTTTGACGTTCGATCTACGCAAATTGACGCAGACGGTAACCTTGGCCTCGGCACCCAAGAAACAAAATACTATTCTACCGGCTATGTACACACACAACACCTTTTCTTTTTTCGCGACAGTGATGCATATACAACGTATATGAACGTAGATTACATCGTATCTGGTACGCAATCGGCGTTTTTTACAAATGTCTTAATACCAAAAGCATTTATGAGAGGTTTCTATGTATCATTGAGCAAGCAATCAGGTTATAACTGGCATACCACTGACACTACCAACGTACTGTATTTCGATCCTAGTGGCAACTTCTCTAGATCTGACGTCATGAGCAGACTGGCTCCTGGCAGAACTAATTTTAGCTATAGTACAAGTACCGGTGATTATATGGGTTCTTATGTCCTTGATCTGAACATCGGTGACGGCACTGGCGCCACGCCTTACACATACATCACATACAACAAAGAATTGGAGAATTTTTACTGCGTACAGCAGTACAGCGACAGCAATACATACACCCTTGATGGTTCGATGGGCTTTAAAGTTTTCCGATCCAAGAAGTATAAATATGAAGATATTAACTGGAGAACTCTTGATTGGAAAAACCTCTTCACGTTTGCCAACGGCGCTGAAGAAGTTCTTGATTCACCAAACTCGTATGCCAGATCGCTTGACTATATTGCTGGTGAATTGTTTACAAACACTTACTCCGGCATTATGGTTTTCAATGGTATGACGCCTGGCGAACCAATCATCAGGCACCCTTACGGCAAAGTGTGGGGCTCTATTGATCAAGGCGAAACTTGGCAATTCCGAGAGACAGAGCTGCGCAACGATGACGGAACTTTGATACCAAACACTAGGGCGTACATAAGCCAATATCACCCGAACCAAAATACTGCGCCATTACCTGACGGCGGCGACTATATTAACCTTAATTTTACTAGGTATGCCGATACTAATGAAGAGTTTTACAACGACGAAGGAGGCATAACAGACCAACTAGGTCATGATGACGAACTAACTGTTGGTTATCAACGATACGACCTCCCGTTCAATGTCTACACCGGAAATCAAGCTCTGTACTGGAACGGCGAGCAGATTAACCTGCCACCTGAAGAAATTGACATTCCCCCGACCCAAATCACATACGCAGGAACTGAAGGATTGACTGCCCTTACGACAACTGCTGTAAAAACAAC
>WLWE01000433.1_pt1 | contig 36082 bp, 53 predicted proteins | sample 6718301 | NCBI WGS metagenome assembly WLWE01 (sample SAMN12718691, study PRJNA515312) | sponge metagenome | isolation source: marine sponge | host: Mycale hentscheli | place: New Zealand: South Island, Marlborough, Capsize Point | collected 2003-05-01
TCGGCACGACGTCGCAGTCGCAGCAGGCTCAGTCTCCTTCGACCAGTAACTCTACTGGAAGCAGTTCGACTTCGACTAGTAACTCTACTACAAACAGTTCGACTTCCGCTACGAGTAGTTCGACTTCCGCTACGAGTAGTTCGACTTCCGCTACGAGTAGTTCGACTTCATCAAATTGACATCGAATCTATTTTTGAACCTTTCACCTAAAATAAACCTTTATATATTATGGCAGTAACACAAGATGGAGATCAACTCTTCGGAATAGAAACAGCATCATTTAGCAGCATGATCGTCGAGAGCTTCTCGCTCACGACTCCTTCAAATCGCGTAGACCTAGACGACGGAGACGGCGAGCCTCTAGGCTCTACTATCGTTCCTCAGCGTCAAGAGGCATCACTAACTGTTCAAATGGGATCTGCAGACTCTCCTCCCGCTATCGGAACTACTGTTGTTTACGGATCATTCAACGTAAACGTCACGGGCGTAGATCTAACAGAGACTCAAGCGGACTATCGTCGCTACTCGATCACAGGCTACATTAAGATAAACGCTTAAAAATAGATGCGACTCAAGGCGGTCAGTTTTAATGATGCCGCTAAGAAGCGCATCGCAGATGCCGCAGCCTTCGAGAAGAGGCTGCGGATGGAAGCTGTCATCGGCGTCGATCAAGAGATCGCCGGATTAAAACTTAGGCAGATCTCGGTCAGAGATCTGTTAAACTTAGAGTTTACAGAGAACAGACTTACTCTGGGCGAAGAACCTTGGCTCGAAGACCTACTGGCTTTCGCCTTAATGCTCTCAAACGATAAGCCATTTTTTGAGGCTAGATATGCCAAGAAAGTAGGCAGTCTCATTCGAGAGCATGACGAAGTCAGACAGGATCTGATCTGTTACTTCAACGCAGCCTTCAACGACATGCCATCGATCCCCAGCTCCGGATCTGGTAATATCGCCGACAAGGTCGATAGCTCAGTATCCGTCATGACGCTCGTAGACGGCATAGCATTCAACTACGGCTGGACTCTAGGCGAGATACTAGACACGCCGCTCTCGACTGCTCTACAGCTATTACAGCGCATCCTACAGCGTAGCTCGGATGGCTACACTACTCGCAACGCAATCACTCAGCAGGCTAAAGCCAACGAACTTAAAAGACTAAAAGAAGATGGCTAATTTTTCACTACTAGCAAAGATAGGACTAGACTCAAAAGGCTTCCAGAAGGGTCTCGATAAGGCTAAGACTGGAGTCGGCAAATTCGGAAAGAGCGTATTAAATGCGGGAAACAAGCTCGCGAAAATGGGACTCGGAGCTGCGGCTGCCGGTTTCCTTCTGCTATCCAAGCGAGCGATCCAGTTAGGTTCAGAGCTTTCAGATGTATCGGCTAACACCGGCTTCGCTACAGAAGAATTTCAAGTCTTTCGAGGCGCACTCATCGACGCCGGAGGTGCTGCCAAGAGCATGGAGAAGGCGATCGTCATCATGCAGAAGGCGGTCGTGCAAGGCTCTGAAGGTCTGACTACATATCAGCGAGCCTTCGAGCGCATAGGTCTAGATGTAGACAACCTTAGAAAGATGCGTCCGGAGGAGCAGTTCCAGACCATCGGAAAAGCCATCGCAGGAGCTACAGATCAGCAGGGAGCTTTGACTGCAGCGATCGAGATCTTCGGACAGAAGAACGCTGGCAGACTCATCGAGGTCTTTAAGCGACTCGACAAGGAAGGCTACGGAAAGATGGCTGAGGATATCAGAAAGACGTATGGAATAATGGATGCCGAGACGCAACTAGCTCTAGACAAGGCAGCAGATAATATCGAGAGATTTAAAAACAAGGCTACCATCAACGTCGGAGAACTAATTGCAGGAGAGGCAGACGGAGCTGCGATGAAAAAGTTAGGTTTCACACTAATGGAAAAAGCTGCCGATTTTGGTATTGGACTGGCAGAAGGATTTATGGATGCAGTAGCTATAGGCAGAAACGCCTTCGGAGCCTTTGCCGATTTCTTTTTCGACAAAATGAGTTCGACGATCGGCTTAATAGGGACGCTGATAAAAATATCATTCGCTGAGGCTCTCAATCCTATGATAGCGAAGTTGAACCAGATCCCTAAGATAAACATCGAGCCGATCGACACGAAAAAACTGAATGATGATCTTACTAAAGATCTAGAAAAGGGGAACAAATCTTTCTTTGAATACTTTAACGAACGACAAGCTCAACAGGAAAAATTCGAGATAAATAGCGATCCCGCTAAGTTCTGGAAAGAGGCTTCCGAGGCTGAAGAGAGCAAGCTAGAGACGTCTAGACAGGTTGCGAAAGAGGCTAGAGAGGCGGCACAAGCGTCTATGGATGCTCTAACCGGAGCAGGAGGCGAAGGAGGCGCAGGAGGCGCAGGAGGCGAAGGATCTGAAGATGCTGAGAAGGCTAAAAAGGAAAAGCTAAAAAAGCTAGAGGAGCAGATCAAAGATATGAAGCTCGCAGCTCTTCGCGCTCAAGCTAACGGCGACAAGGAAGCGCAGTCTTCTATGGAGAAGAGAGTCGAGCTTGCTAAGAAAATCGTCAGCATCATGAGAGAGTTTGGAGTATCGCAGGAGGAGGCTACATCTCTTGCAAATAAGACAAGGGAGGAGGTAGAAAAGACATCGCAAAAGAAAAGCTCGCTAACCGGAAGAGAACTTGAAAAAGCCGCCAATATGGCAGGCAAAGGGAAAGCGGGAGACAAAAGCACGTTTCTGGGAGGAAAAGATATTCGATTCGAGAGAGACGGAAGGGGCAATTTTCAGCAGTTCGTAGGCGGGACAAGGGGGAAGGTTTTTACCGAAGAACAAATGCAAGCGAGTTTACAAAAAGAGATAGATAAAGACGGCTCTGAAGGTCTTCTTGAAAAAATTAACGCAACTCTGGAGGGCAAATTCGTATCGCAATAGATTATGGCTAGAACTGACGACATGCCTTCGCCTCTTACGCAAAGAGTAGAGCTAGACCTAGAAGCTAATTTTTTCATCAAGGATCCGCAGATCCCAGAGTCTTACGTGATTGTAGAGAAGTCGGCTCAGAATAAGGACTCATACAAACCAACAGCTATAGGGACGGCTCATAAAACTCAAACAAAGTATTTTCTATACGAGGAATCTGTCAGCGATATTGGGAACGGAATTTTCGAGATCACTTCTAAGTATGCTATCGTTCCTCCGACTTGGTATTCTTTTGAAGCTCAAAGCATTCCTTTCACTAAGTTCGCAGGGATTACTGTCACAGGATCCGGAAGCGCAGTAATTACTGAAAGTTTTGTTTATGCATGGCTAAATCTACAAGGCATAGAAGATGTTAGAAACTTCGACGAAAGTGTCTTCGCTTCTACGGAGCAGAAGTCTGGCTCTATAAATTGCGTCGTTAGGGTTAAACATGAATATGAGTCTGCAAGTCTAGAGTCGATAAAGAACGGATCTCTAACCCCGTTTACAATTGAGACTGCGGGATATGAAGCCAATCCTAATAACGGAAATATAGGAAACATCGACGACGATTTAACTTTTACTTTTACTACTGGCTCTCCTTCTAACCCTATAAAGTTCGAGGCAGGAAAGTATATCGGAAACATTTACTTCAATAAGACCTACGAAATTGTCAGCACTTTCGTCATATGATCGAGAGACTAACTAAAAACGAAGCTCCGTCTCTACTCGATACGGATAAAGCAAACGAGCTTATCGATGCGATCAATGGATTATATAATTCTACGGGAGCTGGGGGAATTAACGTAAGGCAGAACGACGACGGATCCCTTCTTATATATGCAGGGACTCCAGAGACTATAAACACTAGATATCATCCTTTCGAGATCATTAGCGTAGGTGAAAGTAGCGTAGTCGTAAACGCTGGTCTAGTGAATGGAGTTCTCCCGTCGAATCTAACTGTAGACAACGGAAGTGGCAGCAGTTATATTTGCCTAAATATATCAGCAGATACAGACGGAGTAACATCTGTTAGTATAGTCAGAGAAACTTCTCCTCCAGACGGAATTCCTTTTGAGGAAAATGGGATAAATACTTCGTTTAAGTATGTAATCGCGATCGTAACTAAAACATCTGTCACTAGCCAAGTCGTAAATCACAACTTATTTTTTAACGTAGATATAGCTGCCGAAATACCGAAAACAAGTGTATCTGCAGGAGAGTATCCTAACGACATTTACTACACTTGGAAACAGACTATGTAATGAAATGGCTTTTACACACAATAGACCTAGCGCACGTAGACATTATGCTATAGAGAATGAGGTAAAAACTGATGGGACTTATACTGTTGATAAAATAGCTGGAGCATCTAGTTCGGAATCCACGACTTTTGAAGGAGGAACAAATAAAAGTTCTTTCGATAATAAAGTAATACACGACGGAAATCATGTAGTAAGAAGTCAGTATTTATCAAGTTTAAATACTGTAACTAACGAAGGTGATGGCTTTACTAGTGGTCGAACTGGCGAAATAGAAGTTACTTCTATATTTTCCCATACCCAAGATGAGTGTAGTAGAAAAACCTTTAATACTTTTTCCGAGACTCGCGAAGATACGGGCACAGGCAATGTTTTCGGAAATGGAAAGACAGCGAGTTCATCTACTACGTTCCGTAGTTTCAGAAGTTACGGAAGCAGTATTACGGAATCGAGCGCAGAAGGTTTTTCTAGTTTTACTGCCTCTCGAAAAAGAGTATCTGCTGACAGCGATGGGAATACTGGGAACTATACAGTAAACACTACTCAAAGTAACACTTTTAACCTAGGAGGAACTACTGAAAGAGTCGCTGCTGGTAGTGTAGTAAATGCCACTACTACGACTTCTATAGACAGTCTTACTTATAATAAAATCGCAGGCAATACTGGAGAGACGCCTAATGGAGATACTGTAGATCAAGATCAAACCATTACCGGAGATGATACCGTTACCGACTTCACTCGACATTTAGAAGCCGTCTATAACAATACTACGCCTACGACTATAGAGGAGGTAATTCCGGAAGTAGTTACTGCGACTGAAAAAGTAAATGTTTCATACCCAGCAAAATCTTCCAATCTACTTAGCACGCTCGTCAGTTTTTACGAGATTAGAACAACGATCAGTAGTTATAATGGAGCATCTCAAACAGTATCAAAGGATGGCTTTACTACCGATAAGAAAACTCTAACGAATGTTCCTGTGGCAACATATAATCAGCATACTCTTCACGGAAACGCTAGTTTTCTAAAAGGAGGCGTTCGCCTTAGCAATGGATTTGTAAGCGGTGCTTCCTATACTGACAAATTAACTCAGCTTTATATAACTCAGCCTCCCTTAGATCAAGCTATATCATACGAAATATATGTTTCTAGCGTAGGCGAGACTCAGAAAACTGGAAATGCGATTACTAATCTAACTCAACAAGATGATGCAATAGGATTTACATCATCCGAAGGAACTATAATATATGCAAATTTTACAAATTATGGTCATCCAGTAAATTTCAACGATACGGATAACAGGGGATATGTATGGGATTCGAGAACATTTAGGTCTTATTTTTATGGATCTAGAACTACTAATATAAAGAGAGCTGTTACAAATACTACAGATAGTGGTTTTGGAGGATCTTATAATGTTCAAGGATATTCCCCAGACGTTACAACCGAGAATTTTACTAGAGCAGGAAGCGATGGAGTGATAGATATATCTCTTTTAACTACTTACTGGAAAGAAGGGAATTCGGTCAAAGGACACTTTCAAAGATCAAACACTAAACAAAGAGGTCATACTATTTACGAAAGTTTTCTATCTAAAGTTGGCGCGTCGTCCGTAACTCAAACAGAAGAATTCGGAGTCGGAACTCGCAATCGAAGCGCGACTCTAATAACTTTCGACAAAGGTGAGCAAGGAGGAATTCAATATGAAAGTTCTTCCAATATAAGTGGAGCTATTCGAGGGTCAAAAAACGCTACGATAGCTCACGAATATGTTACTACTACAGTTCTAAGCCAATCTGCGAATGTTACTGTCAATACTGCCAACAGCAATAGCTACGAAAGTATATGTCATCCTATACTTGGTAGAACTAATTTTCGAGGTGGATATAAGTTGAATCGATACGCTACTTTTCTTCCTTCTGAAGAATACGGAGACATCTACACTAACATAAAAGGATTTGGATACAACAGCGATTTAGGTAATGCCGAATTCATTCACGAAGCTGACGGATCTTCTGTAATTAAATATGCAAAAAACTTTAGTCTCTTCAGCACTAATTATGTGAACAAGGGATCGATGGCAACTCAAAATGCTCAAACTTTAGGGATGTCCTCTAGTTCGCATACTAATCTTAAAGGATTAATTAAAATACAAAAGGGAGGAAATGACGCCAACGCGCTTAGAACTAAATTGGTAGAAACTGGTAATGGGAGAGGATACTTTGGAGGCTTTGTGTTTACTAACGACAAAGGAATCGTAGCCAATGGTGGAGGAATTCCATACTCCTACAAGGCTTGCGACGCTAATAATTCTAGCATTATAAACATAGGCTTGCCAGATTTAGGAGATTACTCAAATATAAAAACCATAAACCTTCCGGCTAACGCTATGATCTTCCTTAATCAAACCACAGTTCCGTATAGCAGAAGCAATATAGATTTAGAGGTTGTCGATAGATTCCAATAAAAATGAAAAAAATAGCGACAGTCATCGTAGCGACTAAATCTTACATCGATCCATTAGAGGTATGCCTTCGTAGAACTAGGACGGCGATCGAGCATGAGAGTTCCGAGTTCGATCATCGACTTATCGTAGTCACGGACAAGGAGAGCAAAAAGGCAGTCGATGTTTTGGCTAAAGACTTCGAGGATCGCGAGATCATAGCGATCGACATGGAGGAGAGTGGAGAGCATTACAAAAAGGAGCGGCAGATCCTAATAGCCTCGCTTCAGTCTACCGGATTCGACGCAGCGAGACGCTGGGGGTGCGACTTTCTCTGGAGCGTCGAGGCAGACGTTCTAGTTCCTCATAATGCTTTATCCGTATCTCTAGATATGCTACGATTCGATGGAGGCTACTACGACGTCTCATTTGTCACTTATCCTTCGCAGGGAGGTGGGAGCTTTCTAGGAGGATATGGAAGCTATATGAATCCGATCGCGGAGGACTATCTTCCGGAGGAGCGGATCATCCCTAGCAAACTGCAGCTACTAATAGACTCTTGTAAGGAGAGGCTCGATGACAAGGATATCAGCCAAGAATCAATTGATAAGGAGCATGAGAGAATGGGCAGGATACGAGAGCGAATAAAAAAATGTCCTCCTAGCGGAAACGTCTTCGAGCTGAATGCGAAGAAGTGGAGACGTAGAGGATGGCTAGACAACAGTCATGTCGGCACAGGTCGAGGCGCAGTTATCGAGACGGACTGGACGGGTCTAGGATGCACTCTTATGAGCAAGCGAGCCGCAGCTCTGGCTCAGTTCGATGGATACGATGGAGGAGGAACGCAGGATCTATATCTTAACTGGCATAAGTGGCATCCGGAAGGACTGCGCTTCTGCTGCATCACTCACACGGTCTGCGATCACGTTGTGAGAGACGAGAAGGCAGAAGGAGGACTTACTACTCTCAAGGCTTATCACGAACCGGAGGGAGAGACCAGAGGGCATCTACGCTATCGTCGAGTTCCCTTCCATAAATTTATATGAAAAAAAGACTACTAATAACAGGAAGCGCAGGCTTTGTCGGATCTCATACGGCGAAGTGGGCATTAGAAAAAACAGACTGGGAGGTAGTCGGACTCGACTCTTTTCGTCATTTAGGCGACGCAGAGCGCGTCTCCGGAGATCCTCGATACTCGATGGTCTGTCATGATCTGAACGCTCCCATCTCGAAGCGAACAGCGTCTCGGATCGGACATATAGACTACATCATAAACTGCGCCTCGATCTCGCATGTAGACACGTCGATCGAAGATCCCATCTACGTCTGGGAATCAAACACTCGTCTGATCGGCAACATTCTACACTACGCTCGCGAGCTTCCTAGCTTACAAAAGTTCATTCATTGCTCTACGGACGAAGTCTTCGGCTCTGCCTACGGAGACCATTGCCATCATGAGTGGGACGTCATCGCTCCTTCTAATCCTTACGCGGCATCTAAGGCGGCGCAGGACGCTCTATGCTTTGCATACTGGAGAACATACGGAACTCCGATCGCCATCACTCATTGCATGAACATGATCGGCACGATGCAGGATCCGGAGAAGTATCTACCGAAGATCGTCTCTCGCGTTCATAAAGGAGAGACCGTCACAGTTCACGGACAGCCGGACAAGGTCGGATCTCGGATGTATATCGACTGCAGGAACCTTGCCGACGCTTGGCTCTTCATGCTTCAAGAAATAGACTTCGCTTGCTACGGCGAGCAGCATTCTCGAATGACTAAGTTTAACATCGCAGGACTAGAGGAGATAACGAACCTAGAACTGGCTCAGAAGATCGCTGATAGAATGGGAGAAGAACTCATCTACGAGTTTGTAGACTTTCATCGGACAAGAGCAGGACACGACCTTCGCTACGCTCTCGATAGCAGCAAGATATACGAAGCCGGATGGCGTCCTCCTATCGAGCTAGAGGAGACATTCGATCAAGTGATCGACCATGTGAGGAAGCACGAAGCATGGCAGGAGTAAATTGACAGGAGAGGCATTTTTAATGGGACAGTCTGTATACATAAACTTCGATACTGAGAATCTCCGATCAGCTCGCTGCCGAGGGATCACAGATTTAAGAAATCAAAAATTCACTCAGTTCGTAGTAGGCGATAGCATCGAGCTAGATCTGTATCTTACAGGAACAGATGGAGCCTTAAACATACAGGACTACACAGAGATTCGCCTCGGAATGGGCAATCTCGACGCTCGTCCGGAGTCTGGAAGTTATCAAGTCGATGGATCTCAGACTCTGGCTTATAATCACTCAGCGTCTGATCTGCAGACTGCGGTAGCTTCTATTGCTGCAGCAAATGTCACGACTGAACTGACTGGTTTTGTCTTTAAGGTTCAATTTGACGCAGTCGGAGCGCAAGACATGCCTGCTATCGACACGACTCTCCTGCAGCCTCGAAGCACGGTAAGCGTCACTAAATTAGTAACTGGAGACGCTACGACAAAAGAGGTGTGGCTATGGAGAGTTTTCAGAGATCCTCTAGCGTTCACGAATACATTCACGAACATAGCAGACAACGGAGTCAGAGGAACTCTCTCGCTCGCTACTGCAGGACTCTACGAGCTTATAGCGCAATCTAGTTCTGTGAAGACGTTCTTTGAGGTCGAGCTTACTTCTTCCGACGGCAATGTTCGCACAGTTTTACAGGCTCAAGTCTCTCTTAATGGAGAGGTCATCGGACATAACTTTTCTGGATCTGTTCCTGTCAGCCAAACTATTCCTGCCTCCGCATATACGTTCCTTTCTTCTTTCCCTAATCCAGAGATCGCAGGCGATCTCGATATACAAGGGGGTCTTCAAGTATTTGGCGACGTAACATTCGAGGAAAGTGTAACATTCGAGGAAAGTGTAGACTTCGAAAAAGGTGCGGATTTTAAACAGGAAGTTACTATAGCAGACCTATTAACAATTAACGCGGAGCTGACGCCAGACGAAGATGCCAAGATCGAGCTAGTCGATAAATCTACGGGTTCCACAAAAAAAGGTGGTTTGTATAAAAGGGACGGATCGTTATATGTCGGAACATTTACCGATTACGAAAAGAATATAAGATTTTTCCAGCAAGGAACAGGACAGGTTTTGGATTTTCCAATCGACTCTGGAATACGTTTTCATGACGGAGATCTGTTAAGCAAGTATGAAGAGGGAACTTTTACTGCAAAGCTAGAGAGCGGAGACGGGACGGTCGTTCAGGAAAACTACAACACGAATCAATGTAACTACGTTCGAATAGGAGACTCGGTTCAAATCAATATTCACATAATTATCACTGACTTTTTAACTGCATGGAAAACATCTACCAAGCAATGGAGATTAACAGGACTGCCCTATACGTCTATCGGACAACACAATATCGAAATAAGACCTAGAAGTGGCTGGCTAGACCAAGGAGATAACAATATTACAGGAATGCTAGGAAGTGGTAATGATTATATTTGGATCGAAAAATTTATAGATAATGGCAATACACCGGGGCAAGGTTTGAATACAGCTAGAATCAGCGCGAATAGTTTTGTGGCACATCCATTTAATTTTAGCACAGGAGCTTTCTCGTTTACAGTTACAGGATCTTATAAAACTGCCGAATAACAATTTCATCTAATGAATGATATCATCTACAAATCTACAATCGGAACCGGAGGCTTTATCGCTACCATCGAACTCGCTACTGTGAATGAATTTCTAGTCTTTTGTGTAGGTCTATCTACATTCCTCTACATGACGGTCTCTGCGATTAAAGTGATTAAAGAGCTGCGGAAAAAATGAATGAAATTCTGCATGTCATATCATCGATCACTCCTGTTCTTATAGGCATCATCACTCTCATAATTGTCCTAGCTAGGATGCACTACAATCTCGAATCTCTAGCTGAAAAAGTAAAAGTCTTATTCGACTTCCATAACAAAAGAAAGAAATAGCATGACACCAGAACTACTAGCAATGCTCGGAGGCGGCGTAAGCGGCTTCATCATGAAGATGATCGCTAACCAAGCAGAGACACAGGCTCGACTCTTCGAGCAGACTCTGGCGAAGCAGCAGGCGGCAGACGTCTCGGCTAATGAGGCAGCATCCAGAGGAGGAGCCTTAATGCGGCGCGTTATTACATGCGTCGTTCTATTCGCGATCGTAGTCGTTCCGACTGTCGTCGCATTTACTGATATCGGAGTCAGCGTCAATCGAGAGACGGACGGAATTTTCGGACTATTTAAGACTGTAAAATGGGAGAAGATCGGCGGCTACGTCATTCTGCCGGAAGTCAGACAGGCTGCTCTAGCGATCGTCGGCTTCTACTTCGGCTCCTCACAGGTTAAGTAGCGAGCAAGTCTCGCATCGATCGGCATCGATCGGAATTTATGACTGAATACCAAAAACAAGTCGTAGAGGCGTATCTAAAATGCGGCTCTTATCACGGAGCAGCTAAACTGCTCGGAAAGGATCCTAGCAATCTACGGAAGCTAGTTAAGCAACTAGAGGGACAAGGCGACGTTCCTTGGAGATCCAAAGCTCCTAATCCTAATCATCTAGCAATCAAGAGTTCGACCGTCCAGTTCGACGCAGATGGTAACGTGGTCAAGGAATGGCGTAGGCAGCATCCGAATATCGAACTCATGCAGGACGTCGTAGACGGACTCTGCGAGCAGGTAAAGGGTAAGGCTAAGGTCTCCAAGATTAAGAAGAGCAGGAAGACCGGAGAGGACGTTCTGTTCGAGATAGATCTCTTCGATGCTCATGTCGGCATGTATGCAGACGAGATAGAGACGCTCGATTCAGACTACAACTGCGACATCGCAGCGCAGAGAATGATCGAGGCGACGCAAGCTCTAGCCGGCAGAGCAAACAATCCCAGCAAATGCGTTCTAGTCTTCGGCGGCGACATGCTTCACGTAGACGATCGAAGCAACAGGACGCCTGCAAGCGGTCACGCTCTCGATGCTGATAGTCGATATCACAGGATCGTAAGCTACGTCATAGCAGCCTGCAGAGAATGCGTCGAGATAGCTGCTACAATAGCTCCAGAGATCGAGATCGTCGTCCTAGAGGGTAATCACTCCTCTCACTCGGAACTCTGGCTCGCTCGCGTCCTAGAGGCTTACTACTCGGACTGCTCGAACGTAGAGATCAAGACGACTCCTAATCCTCGCAAGCATTTAATCTGGGGAGACAACCTTCTGCTCTGGGCGCATGGCGACAAGATCGCAGCACAGAAGTGGGCATTGATTGTAGCGGCAGAGTTTGCCAAAGAATGGGGAGCTACAAAGTATCGCCATCTGAAGTGTGGACACGTCCATCATAAGAAGTCGATCGCTCCGGTCGTCATCGATGAGCAGAGTGGTCTGGTCGTCGAGTATCTCGAAGCTCTCTGCGCTACAGACGCATGGCATTCCGGAGCAGGCTTTGTCGGATCTCAAAAGGGAGCGAGCGCGTTTGAATATCATAAGACGGAAGGACTGCTGACTCGGCACTTTAAAACAGTATGAGAATCATAGCTTTAACAGGAGCAAAACAGGTCGGAAAATCTACAGTCGCGGCAGCGATCGCGGACATCTTAAACGAGGAGACTCACATCATCTCATTTGCAGATCCCATGCGAGCGATGCTGCAGGCGATGGGCATAAACTCTTTCTATCTTTCTAATCAGCTATACAAAGAACGAGAGATCGAAGGACTAGGAAAGAGCGCGAGATATCTCATGCAGACTCTCGGAACTGAATGGGGTCGAGGAATGATCGACGAGAATATCTGGCTCTGGGCGATGAAGCATCGAGTCGAGCAAGCTCAAATGGATGGCGCGAAAGTCGTAGTCATCGACGACTGCAGATTCGACAACGAGGCGAGCTGGGTATTGAACGCCGGAGGAATAGTCGTAAGTCTTTTCAGAGATGGAATAGAATATGGCTCGGACTCTCATGCGAGCGAGCAACCTATAGACTCGAAAAAAGTTACTATCATCTGCGACGCCGGTGATGACTACGCGGCGGCAGAGAGGATCATAAATCATGGATCATAACTTCGAGCGAAATATCATTTTAGCGCAAGCCACAGAAGAGGCTATGGAGAAAGCTCAAGCGATTCTCTCGGAGTTCTTTCAGCACTATGCTGTCGTCGTTCAATATCAAGACGGCAGCGTCATGCACGTCACGGACAATTCTCTGGTCGAGAAAGCTCTCTACAAAGAGGCTATCGGAATGATAAAGGAGGAGAAAGAGTTCGAGGACTGCGACATAGAAGACTGCGAAATCGAGTGGGAAGACGAAGACGACAGCGACGATTCTTGGGCGCAGGACGGCGAGCAGTAGGCTACAAGCGGGCTAGAGAGCGATTTTCACGCTCTAAAAAAAAGTGAGAAAAAAGTGAAATAGGGTATTGACATGCCTGTCCGGATAGCTTTCTATCTTCTACATCGAAGCGATTCCCGCCTCAAACCTAACACGAAAAAAACACGACCATGAAAACACCAACAAAATTCATCCAACTAGTAAAAGAAGCTAACGAAGCCACCGACGAAAGCTCTCGTCTATGGCTCGCTTGCAAAGCAGAAAGACGTGCCGCGTTCGACGCAGGAAAGCTCGACGAATACGATTCAGCTACAGCTCCTGCTTCCGTCGCTTATAGCGCACACGATCGCAGAGCCTACGCTCAAATCGAAGGAGGCAAGATCATTTGCGAATCTACTGGTTCTTCAAATCATGGGACACAGTATGGCAAGGTAGTCTTCTACTTTTTAAAAGACGGAGCGACACAACGCAATCGCTTCTCTAAAGCTAAAGCTCTCGAAGCTCTCCAAGACTAATCTTCAAACACAGTTTTCGGATCTGATCAAAACCGAATTTTTTAACCTAATCAAAAACCTAAAAAAACACGATATGAAAAATGTAAATATAACTACTGACGAAGCTACTGTTCTACAAGCTCTTGCTCAAAATTGGTATGGATGCGGTAAGAGTATCCCTAAAGATTATGGCGAATGCTACACATGGTCTGAATTTATTAAACATTGTTTTCTGCTCGATGGCATGAAATTGCCTAAAGGTAAAAAGCTGTCCGGCGTTTGCTCTAGCTTAGTTCAGAAGGGACTATGCGATCAATGGGAAGACGAAATTCAGTCAGACAGTTACGGAAGCGGTCGCACTAATAAGATGATCAAAAAAAATCTCATCGGAATGACTGAGCTAGGACTTCAAGTTTGGATCGATCAAGTTTATGGTCGTGAAAGATACGAAAAAGCTATCGCCTAATCCTCAACCCCAGTTTTCGGATCTGCTCAAAACCGAACTTTTTATTTTATGAATATCATGACTCTCATTCTCGCTCTCATCGCCGTCGAATCTAATGGCAACGACAACGCCATCGGCGACGACGGTCTCGCCTACGGATGCCTACAGATTCACGCCGCCTACGTCGCAGACGCTGCAGAGTATGCCGGCGAAGACTGGACGCATGAGGACGCCTTCGATCGCGAGACATCGATCAAGATCGTTCTCGCTTACATGGATCGCTACGCTACCGAGCGACGCATCGGAAGGACTGTGACGATCGCAGACGTAGCTCGTATTCACAACGGCGGTCTTAACGGCTACAGGAAGCAAGCCACTCTCAAATACTGGGAGAAGGTAAAGGCAGAACTAATCTCTCGCGGAGCCTTATAAGCTCTGCAATCTAACAACCCAAAAAGCATAAAAAAATATGGCTATACTAACGGTAAAAACAGAATCCTCTAGCGGATTCACTATCGACGAGCTAGCTCCTTCCGGAGACTTCGTCGTCACATGCCTAGAGATCGCAGACGAGTTCGGCGTCACTAGGAAGAAGTATCAATCAGAGGAGGAGGAGCAGATCGATGTCACTCGCTTTCTCTTCGGCTTCAAGGCGCAGGACGGTCTTCTCTACAAGGTGCAGACCTTCGAGATGAAGATCTCCGGATCTCCGAAGTCTACGCTCTACAAGTTCCTCTCTAGCTGGCTAGGGCAGGCTCCAGAATACGGCTGGGACTATTGCACTCTCAAGGGTCAAGGCGCGGTCGTATCGATCGAGCATGTAGTCTCTCAGATGGGAACTACATATCCGAAGATCACTCGGATCTCTCCGGCGAAGACGAGCCTCGCAGACTACTCTGCTCAGATCGTTCCCGTAGATCAGTTCGGAGCTGTCGCGGCTCCTGCATCTCCTGCAGCTCCTGCGGCTCCTGTAGCTCTTCCTGCTAGCGTAGGCAAGGCTCTATCATCGGTAGGAGCCACAGTCGCTTCTGCTCCCGTAGCTTGGACTCCGGAGACAGGCAAACAGGCAGACTGCCCATTCTAATTCTCAGCGTCTCTGCTGATATATTGATCATGACTTGATCGGCATCGCTTACATGCGGTGTCGATCACTTAACCCAAAAAAATAAAATGGCTACACTAGAAAAGAAAGTCGATCTTGACGGATCGCATTGGTATTCTCGCGAAGGCGTTCCCGCCTACACGATTAAAAAAACTAAGGGAGATGGAGAGCGCAACACGACTCTCCGAGATGCTCGAAAGCATCGCCTTCTACCTTCTGTCACTACTATCTTCGGAATCATGGCGAAGGCTGGACTCGATCGATGGAAGATCGGCAAAGCTATCGAAGCTACACTCTCGACTCCTCGCGATGAAGGCGAGACAGACGCTCGTTACTTTGATCGTATAAGATCTCGAAGCTACGAGGAGACAGACAAGGCTGCCAAGCTAGGCACTCGCATTCACGACGCAATAGACGCTGCGTTCGATGGCGTAGATCCGGCTGAGGATCTGAAGCAATACGTCGATCCGACAATGGAATATCTTCGCACTCTGAATCTTCAGAACATTGAGCGCGAAGGGACAGTCGTGAATCTCAAAGAAGGCTACGCCGGTCGAGTCGATCTACTCGCTCGATACGGCAACTCGAATATCATCATCGACTTCAAAACAAAGAAGACGAAGGAAGGAGTGAAGATCACTCCGTTCGACTTCCAAGCGACGCAGATAGCAGCCTACGCTATGGCAGCCTTCGGAACTCTAGACCATTGCGTAGGAGCGAACGTCTACATCTCTACCACAGAGGCAGGACGAATCGAGACTGCGGTCTACGATGAAGATAAACTCAAAAAAGAATACCAACTCCTGCAGCATCTTACTGCGGTCTGGAGACATCTAAAAAACTACGATCCTAGAGGATAAAATAATATGAAAACAAAACTACTAAATACATTCGCAATCATCAAAGCGGCAGAGAGCGTCACAGGCAAACCTGTCAAAGAAATCAGAGGATCTACGCGAGTAGCTTCCGTCGTAGCCGTGAGGAATCTCTGCTACAAGGTAGCTAAGGAGCAACTCAATCTAGCAGACAGGGACATCGCCGCATCCTTCGGTCGAGACCGGAGCGCGGTCACTCACTCGCTCAAACAAGTAGAGAAGCATCTGGCGCAGCGAGCTAACTATCGAGTCTTACTCTCGCTCATAGAAGAGGAGCTAGGACTATGATAGTAAAGCAGAACTATCCGGAGTCGATCTCTAGGTTCATGAGATGGGCTGAGGAAAGACTAGAGAAGGAGGTCGAGTCTATTAAGCGACTGGAGAAGCAAATAGGCGACGAGCTTTATGAAGAAAAAATTCAGACGTCTACGAAACTTACTGCGGATCAAAAAAGACGCATTCTCGAAGATGTAGAAAAAGCTAGAGAGGAAGGCGAGGTCACGCTTGTTGAAGCCTGTGAATTGATCGGTATTCACTATGTAACCTATTATAGATGGAAGAAAAAACTAACATGAAAAAGGTATTCAATAGAACTGAAATAGGTATTCTAGAGCAAGGACTCGAAGCCATGTCTCGAACCTGCGAATCTCTAACGAAAGAAAACGAAAGACTTACGAAGGAGGTCGAGGATCTTGAGGCAGGCATCTCTCATCTAAAGGATCGACTAATCATCGACAGAGGAGAGAGAGAGTGACGACTCGATACATAGGGATCGACTGCGGTCTCGACGGCGCGATCGTCACGATCGAAGGAGACAAGATCTTAGAGATGATGTCTATGCCTACGAAGAAAGTAGGCGCGAAGAGAGAGATCGATATCGATGTTCTGGCTAAGTTATTCGACAGCGAATTCAAGAGAGACTTCTGCTTCGCATCTGTCGAAGATCCCGGAGGTCACGCTCCGAGCGCGGCAGGTCTGCGGTCTATGACTTACTCCTTCGCGATCATCAAAGCTCTCTTAGTATCGAACCGGATAAAGTTCAAGACTATGGCGGCGAGGACATGGCAGAAGCAATTCTTCGAGAAGCCTAAAGGCATGAAGGAGAAGTTCGACACGAAGGCGGCTGCACTCGAAGCGGCTAACGAGATCTGGACGGATACGAACTGGAGGCGAACGCCTCGAAGCAGGATCCCGTTCGATGGATTCGTAGACGCTGCTCTGATCGCTGAATATGCAAGGAGGATGCAGGGATGAGAAACGTCACTACATTTTTCTACGCCTACATACAGGTCGCGCTGATCTGCCTCAACACTTGGCAGGTCGCTAACGCAAAGATTTTAGGAGCAGTCGTCGTCGGCTTTCTTATATCTCTCGTCTGGTGCTTTAACGCGCAGCGAGCAGCGTTCTCGAATCTATCAGACAAGATCGTCTACTCAGCAGGAGCTTCTCTCGGAACAGCGAGCGGAATCGTGCTTTCTCAAATTATCTATTGACTACCTAAAAGGAGGACAGATGAATAGATCAGAACTAATCGAAGAACTTAAAAAATTAAACGACAAACTATTATGGAAGAAAGACAAAGCACGGCAGACTACTATGGATCTCGACGGATCAGCATCGTTAAACAAGCGAGAGCTACAGAGACTACAGACTTCGATCTCGAAAAGATCATCGAATGGATCAGAGACGGTAGCGGACGATTCGCAAAGAACGTCACAGCAGTAAGAGAGGCGACGGAAGCAGGAGATCTAGATCGAGCTTCCGAGCTAAAGAGAGATCTGCCTGCAGTCATGTTCTGCGGTCAATTCTCTCGCAGATCGAGCAAGGCTATAACTAGCCATTCTGGAATGATCTGCATGGATGTCGATAAGATCGATTCTCCGGCGAAGAAGGTAGACGAGATGAGGTTCGATCCTCACGTCATCGCAGCGTTCGTCTCTCCTTCCGGCAACGGACTCAAAGCTATCTTCGCTATCCCTAACAGCATCGAGAATCATCGCGACGCCTTCGAGTCTGCCAGACGCTATCTCTCGACATACGGACTCGAAGCAGACGAGAGCGGCAAGGATCTGTCGCGGCTATGCTTCCTATCGCACGATCCGGAGATCCACTACGCTCCAGACGCCGTAGAGCTTCCTGTCTACATCGAGGAGGAGCAGGTCGTCAATACGACAGCTCCTAAAGCCTCCACAGGCGATCGTATCGGCGATCGATACTCCGCGTCTCCTAATGTTCGAGAGCGATCTGTAGGCATTCTGCAGGGTCTAGGATGGCAGCTACAGCGAGGCGACAGCACTCGGACATATTGCACTCGTCCAGAGAAGAGAGGAGGCATATCCGGAGAGCTGAGATCTGACGGATCCTTTTACTGCTACACGGACAGCGCAGCTCCTCTGGAGCCTATGCAGAACTACTCAGCATTCTCTCTATACACTACAGCAGAACATGGAGGAGACTTTAAGGCGGCAGCTCTGGCTCTGGCAGATGAGTTCGGAGACAACGAGCCTCCGGTAGACGGTCGAGACTTCTACAATAAGACTGAAGCGGTCGAGACACAGCAGATCGAAGTAGACGAGAAGAGAGCGCAGGCGATCGGCAATATGCCGACGTGGACTGCGGCAGGCGAGATCCCAGATGATCTCAACAAGCTCATCATGCAGCGATATCCTGTTCTCATCGAGGGTCTGCTACACAGAGGCACGAAGATGGTTCTAGGAGGAGGCTCGAAGTCTTACAAGACGTGGACGCTGCTGAACCTAGCCGCATCCGTAGCAGGAGGCAGGGACTGGTTCGGACATAAGGTAATGAATACCGGACTCGACGTGATCTTTCTGAACTTCGAGGTTCCGCATGAGTTCTTCCTCGATCGAGTTCGTAGCGTCTGCAAGGCGATGGACATGGAGCCTCCTATGAATCTAAAGGTCTGGAGTCTCCGAGGAGTCTGCAACGATTTGAAGCTCATTCTAGAGACTCTGCAGGAGCGTCTGACAAACGGATGCGCTCTGCTCTGCATCGATCCCATCTACAAGGCTATCGGAGATCGAGATGAGAACAGCGCGGGAGATATCGGTCTTCTCATGAACGAGGTCGAGGCTATCGTCGAGAAGACCGGCGCAGCCGTGGCTTTCGGAGCGCACTACTCGAAGGGTAACCAAGCCGAGAAGGATCCTCTCGATCGCATAAGCGGCTCCGGAGTCTTCGCTCGCGATCCGGACACGATCATGGGACTCACAGCTCATGAAGAGAAAGACTGTTACACAGTTCACTCTGCGCTCCGGAACTTCGCCGGTATGGATCCCTTCGTCGTCGAGTGGGACTTTCCGCTCTTCAGTCTTCGCGAAGATCTGGACGCTAAAAAGCTCAAGAGAGCAGGTCAGAAAATTAGCGCAGGAGAGATCCTCGCAGAGATCACTAGCACGGGAGTCGATCCCAGAGTTTTCGTTCCGAGCATGTCGGCGAAGCACGACGTCAGCGATCGAACAGTCTACAGGCTTCTGAAGAATCTCAGCGATCAGAGAAAGATCCACAAGACGGCAGGCAACTACTTCCCTACAGTTAAATGAAAATGAAAGAAGCAATCAAGATACAGCAGTTCCTAGAATCATGCGATCCGAAGGCTATACGATTCGACAACCTAGACGACGCCATCATCGGAGTCTCTCATTCCGGCTGTCTATGCTACAGCTATCCTAAGCTCGTAGGAATATTCAAGGAAAGGGATAAGATGACTGACGAGGAGGCTGTAGACTGGATCGACTACAACGTGATCGGCACGATGGGAGGCGATGGCTTCATCATCGTCTTCGAGAACTAGCCGGAATCTAATCCCCCCCCCTATGCAGCCTCTCGCGAAATCGAGAGGCTTTTTAGTATCTAAAAAAAAGTGAATAAAATGTGAATTAGGTATTGACTCGCCTTAAATCGGTCTTTTGTATCTGTCATATCGAAGCGATTCTCGCCTAGAGCAAACACGAAAAAAACACGACATGACAAACATCCTCGAAAAACTCACACGCAGCTACGCTCTACTATTCGCAGTTGCTATCGCCATCCCTTCTATCCTTCGCATCGTCGAAGCAGTCTAACCTAAAAACACTACACACTATGTCACTATCAATTAAAAAAATAGCAGACGATCTATACGAGGTCGAAGGAGCTGATATCAAAATAAAATTCGTCCAAGACGATTATGAAGATGGAAGATGGTTCGCTCTATCTTCCGATGATAAAATTATCAGAACAAGGCATTTGATTCCGGTCTCTGGTAACAATCCAAAAGCTGTTTCGATAGCTCTCTCTCGCCTCATCAAATAACCTAAAAACACTACACACTATGAATAACGAAAAACTAACGAAGCAAGATGTCTCTGAAATCTCTAAAGGAGTGACGTCACTATTCGGTCGCAGAATCGGCTATGCCTATGAAGTAAACGCTCATCCAGAAAGCCTAGAAATGGGAGAAGCTACTCCCTTGAGGCTTATGGTCGGAGAGATACCAGCTCACTACACCGATCCAGACCCAGCATCGACATCTGATACCAGAGACAGTCTAGAGATTGTTGTTACTAACTCTCGCGAGTATATCGAGGACGATCACTACAACTACTTCTACGCTCGTAAAGAAAACGGAAAGTGGATAGTCAGCTAACCTTCAACACAGTTTTCGGATCTGCCTTAAAACCGAACTTTTTAACCTACTAAAAACACGACATGAAAAATCTCAAAAGTATAACTGAAGTTAGTCTACCATTTGGCTCTATGCTATTCACGCATCAAATTTGTTTTGATGGTCACGAGCAAACCATGTATCAATATGTCTTCGATGGCTCCACTCATTTCGACTTAGAGCAATTCCAGCCGACTCATTGGAAGCATCAAGCGAACCGGAAGGACGTTCGCGATCTTATGATCTCCGAAGGAGGAGCTACTCTCGAAGAGGCTGACATTTACATCAAGTCGCTAGTTCAAAATCAATGGAACAGGCGCAAAGGGATGCACTCGATGGTCATCAATAAGCCATCTAAAAAAAGTGAAGAAAAAGTGAAATAAGGTATTGACTCATCTAAATTCATGCTTTTCTATCTGTCATATCGAAGCGGTTCTCGCCTAGATCTAACCTAAAAAACACGACCATGAAAAACGCAATCAAACTTACAAAACTACAATCCGAAGCTCTCGTCTACTTTGTTGAAGGAAAGTATGGCGTCGATAAGATGCCTAAGAATTATGGTAATAGCTGTCATGCTCTACGCCATCTTGGTATGATAGATACCGACTATAACAGAGAATGTATTGATCAGCTAACTGATCTCGGAAATTCTACTTACTTCTCAATCTAAAAACTCTCACGGGGAGGAGCATCCAACACTCCACTTTTAACCTACTAAAAAACACGCACTATGAAATTCATTAACGCGCAAAACATCAAAGCAACTGCCAAGTCATACGGCAGGCAGATTCACGACAAGGATCTACAAGTCTCTTCAGACTTCGTAGCTCAGATTAACGATCTCGTTCACGCGATCGTCATGACAAACGTAGCGAAGCAAGACAACCTTGCCGGAACGCTACGCGCAACAGACTGGGCGCATGATCGCCTACAGGCTGCCGAAGAGTTACTAGAAAGCGAGGTTCTCGAATCATGAGCGCAGTAACTTACAAAGCTCACAACGACGGACTGCTATTTAGCAATGGCAACTACTACCCAAAAGTTCGCACTCGCACAGGCTGGAAGTATAGCTTCCGGAGCGACTCAGATGCAGTAGCACAGGAGTCTCACGACATCGAGGAGGAGACGCTGCAGCCAGTCGCTGTAGCCTCCAAGCCTTCGAGCAACTGGCTAACCTTCTAACCCTAAGCAAACCATGAAATTCAAAAAGCAAACCAAGCTCGTCAAGACAGAGAAGCAACAGGAGAGCGCGTTCATCGTTTTCTTCTGCATCGCCATCGCAGCAATACTGCTGATCGTAACCATCATCGCGGAGAACCTATAATCATGAAGCAACAATATAAACTAAAGATGGTTTTCGGCGGCAACATCCGAGTCTATCTCGGATCCAAGTATGTCGGCACTTACTTCAGCTATGGCGACATGGAGAATGACATAAGCGATCTAGAAACTAGAGGGAACTACTGGGCATGAAAGAATACACTCGCATTCTGGATATGGATAACAGCAACGCCGTCGCCTGCCATGTCGTGGTCAAGTTCATGATCGACGGCGCAGCCTTCGCCGGCTTCAACTCGATCTGGTCGTCCGAGCCGCTCTCGGATGACGACCTAGCTCATCTGCAGGAATGGATCATGATGGACAAGAGTAAATGGGAGCATAGGACTTGGAACTGCTATAGGAAGCTCTGAGAGGGTCTAGGAGTTCCTTGAAATATCTCCGAGACATCGCACTCCTTCAAGGGTCTGCAGGATCTCCTGCAGGCTCTCACGGCTTTTGACACTATTGACACGACTATTGACGCTGTCAAAACAGGTCTGGCATCCGGAGACCTTTTGACACGCTGTGTCATTTTTAATTTACAGAGCCTCACCGACTTACGACTTATTGACACGGCTATTGACAGGCGTTGTCATTTTTGTCGCCACCTATATAGTAATAGCAATACTATTATAGTTATAGTAGCTCGCATCCGTGACATCGCCATCGCAGAAGCGAGGCGGCTGTCACTTCGCGAGCAGCTCTGGATGTTTGAATGTTTGTCACTTGCAGCGATTTGACATCCGGAGAGATGCGGTCGATAATGTCTGGATGAATGAAACTAACGAACTCAAGGCTCTCCGATTTATTCGAGAGATCAACATCGCGATACGCGAGCTAGAAAACCAATCCTCGGCGACGAGTAAGAGATATAAGAAAGGCGTCAAGATGCTTCAGAAGGAGATCTGTTCTGTCGAGGCTCTACTTGACGATGGAGCTATAATCGAAGGCACAGAGCCTTGGGTAATTCTTACTCAGCAACTAAGGTCTCTGATCTTCAACCCTACTCTCTCGAACATCGAAGAAGACAACTCTATCTAGACATGAAGACCTGCAGGATCATAGAGGGCTTAGACTATCCGGAGGATAAGCGCGAGGATCCACCTAGCCACCATGCTATCACTTGCGAGATCATAGCGAGAGTTCAGCAGTTAGATTCTATACTGGCGGGGGAGGGGTGTTCATCCGGAGGGATGCGCCTTGTTCACAGGCTTTCTACAATCGCAAGAAGATCCCCCCGTGCCTATAGGCTCTTAATTGACATGCTCTCTTCCCAGAGGAGCCTGTCTGAATCATTTGAGAGTCTAGCATCGAGGCACGATCATTCTAGACAATCATGGCTACAGAACGCGCAGGCAGATGTAGAGATCGTGACGGAAGTATGGAAAGAAGTGGGGATGGTAATGTCTGATCTAATAAAGCGTAGGCAGATTGACGACGAGGCAGTCAATAAAATCTAAAAGCACGCCCCTGCTTTAGTTACTCCTAGCCTAAAAACCTTTTGCAAGTCGCGCTCGAACCTGTGCGTTTTTACGAGTTTTTAGATCCACAGCTAATTGAAGAACATGAAGACTCCAAAAATAAAAACGTGGAAGCAGATCGCCGAGGCTCTCGGCGTCACTCAGCCGACGCTCTCGAAGTGGAGGCGCGAGTCTGACAACTGTCCCCAGACTAAGGATCTCGAAGCATGGAAACTCTGGGCTGCCGATCGCGCAATGTCTCAAGAGCAGGGAGCCGGACGCATCGCGGTCTCCGGTCGAGAATACACGGCGGCAGATATCGCAGATCTAAAGGCGAAGCTCATAGCCGCGCAGGAGCGTCGAGAGAATGCTATGGGACAGATCAGAGAGCTAGAGCTGGCTCAGAAGCGCGACAACTTAATCCCAGAGTCGGAGGCAGCCGAGGCTCTCATCAAACTTTTAACTCCCCTAAGACGCTTACTAGACGCTCTGCCTCGGCAAGTCGCGGCGCAAGCTAATCCTGCAAACCCCAACATCGCAGAGCTTGCAGTTCGCAACGGACTTGACGAAAGGGTCTTTAGTGAAATAGAAAAATTGTTTCTCGGCAGGTAGACTGAGCTATTAAGACGCCAGTCGGTTTAGTCGTGTTTACCGTATTATTCACCTGCCGAGAAACTTACTTTATATGAACAAGATGTCACTCAACTCTAAAGGCTTCGACAGTATGCTGCGAACCTTAAAGAAGAAGACAGGAGCCAGCTTCGAGGACGTATTAAAAGCCACTACCGGATCTATCCTAGAAGGAGCCGCTCGAAAGACAGGGAAGTCTAAGCCTGCCATCATCACGGCAGCAGTAAAGAAGTCTCTCTCTACTCGCTTCGTCTCTTCTGCCGGAGACAAGATACGCAAAGCCAGAGACGGGTCTCTGATCTTTAAGCCAAGAGGCACAGGCGCAGGCAGATGGATTAGGATCCGGAGCGACTACAAGCTCAACGCAATCAGCGCGAAGAATCCTTCCGGTCGGACTCTGACGGCTAAGTTCAAGGGCAGAGTCAATAAGGCTCTGGGCGAGCTTCGGAAGCTGCAGGCTAAGATCATCAAAGATAAGAAGACGAGGATCGCAGCATCGCAGAAGAGCTTCCTAGAGATCATGAAGAAGCTGAGGATCCCTATCAAGTCTACTCGCGGTCTAGGAGCTGCGATCAAGGCGAAGATCGGATCTACTCACGGACAAGCCGTGTCCGGTAAGGTCTACAAGGATACGCATACGGCAGCGATCCTCATAAAGAGCCGCTCTCAGTCTGCGCTTAATCCAAGAGCCGGAGGCATTCGTGCCTTCGCCGCCGCTTTTAACGGTCAGACTAAAGCCTTCGCGACTGCGGCGGCTAAGGATCTAGAGGCTTATGCAAAAAAATTCGCGACAAAAAATGGCTTCTCTGTTAAATAATGAGCTAGGAAAACTATTCTCTCCTCGGCGTCTGAAGTCTCCTGTAGACTGGGCGTTCGACAACTGCGTTCTCAGAGACAACGTCTCCGAACTTCCCGGATCTCTGAAGGTCTTTCCCTACGCGCAACAGCCTCTGAATGATCTGATCGATCCTACGATCAGCAAGATAACTCTCTGCTGGGGATCTCAGTCGAGTAAGACGACGACAATGTATGCCGGCATCGGATATCTTCTCAGCGAGTTTCCGAAGGACACGCTCTGGATCATGCCGAGCGCAGAGAACGCTCGGAACTTCTCGAAGGGTCGATGGCTTCCATTCATCGACGACTGTAAGCCTCTCAAGGATCAATGTCCTCTGAGCGCAGCCACAGGCAGAGTCGATAGCGACAAGATCACGAACATGCGGCAGGAGTTCCTGTCATGCACTCTAACCTTCGCCGGAGCAGGATCCGAGAATAACGTGAAGTCGGCTCCGGTCGCCTATCTAGTTCTGGACGAGATCGACGAGATCGATCCGGACATTCGCCTCGCTGCGCTCGAACGTATTAAGGGACGGCGAGAATATAAGATCATTCAGACCAGCACTCCCAAAGAAGAGACAGGAGGGATCTGGGAGGAGTATCTCTACGGCGATCAGCGCAGATACTTCATGCCATGTCCTCACTGCGAGGAGTTCATTCAGTTCGAGTGGAGGCAGAAAGATAAGGACGGCAATAGCCGTTACTCGATCACGTTCGACGAGGAGGCTAAGTTCGAGGACGGGAGCTACGACTTCGATCTCGTAGCATCGACGGCGGCGTATGTATGTCCGTGCTGCGACCAGAAGATCCTCGACGCTCACAAGCCTACGATGATTAAGAACGGAGAGTGGAGATCCCAGAATCCGAACGCTCCGGCGAATCATCGAAGCTATCATCTCAACTCTCTCTACGCTCCGGCGATGACGTTCTCGGCTCTGATCATTAACTGGCTGCAGGTAAGCTCATCGATGCACGGTCTTCGTAAGTTCGTGCAAGGCAACTTGGCAGAACCGTGGAAAGATGACTGGGCGAACCAAGAGCAGGCAGATGCGAACGAACTCGAACTCGACTACGAGCGCGGCGACCTTCGAGGCGAGTATCGAGTCATGGGAGTCGATACGCAGACAGACTCTTTCTGGTTCGTCGTTCGCGGCTTCGATCGAGACGGAACAAGCTATCTCATCGACTGCGGTCAAGTCGCTTCGTTCTCCGAGTTAGATCTCATCTACGATCAGCATAAAGCTCACGCAGCCATCATCGACTGCGCCGGCGATAGAACTTCCGAGATCTACGAGGAGGTCTTCAGGCGTCGCTCTAAATGGTTCGGATCTCGCGGCTGGAAAAACTTGCAAGGCGAGCAGCCTTATCGATTGCAGATGAAGGATCCATTTACCGGAGACACTAAAGGACGAGGCGGTCGATCTAAGATTCGATACCTTCACGTGAACAAGAGCATCTACGAGGAGGAGCTTTCTCGGCTGCGCTCTCGGCAGCTCTCCGGCTTCCACACTTTCACGGACACTCCGAAGGTCTACTACGATCAGCTCTTCGCGACTTACTGGACGAAGGAGACAGATCGAAGCGGTCACATTAAAGTCGTGAAGAAGTTGAAGCGCAGCAAGGGAGATCACTTATGGGACTGCGAGATCCTCGCTCGCGCTCTATCCAAGTTCATCGGCATAGCTCGAATCGATCGAGGAGATATGCCGACAATGTTTGACGAGCGTCCTCCCAAAAAGCGCGACGCATCGACGCGAAGCCGCAGTTCTACGGGCTTTTGGTAGGTATAAAAAAAAGTGAAAAAAAAGTGAATTGGGTATTGACTCGCTCAAATTTGTCCTACTTACTCTGTTCTATCGAAGCGATTAACGCCTCGAATCTAACCTAAAAAACACGACCTATGAATATCAAAAAAGTAACCCAAGAGCTAAATCCAAAATATACAAAAGGAGGCTTCTATAAAAAAGTCTTAGGATACAAGGTAGAGGCAGAAGCCTCAACTTACTTCATCCAGAGCTGTGACGGAGTATTTCAAATGCACGAGGCTACTTGCTTTGAAGATACCTGCGGCTTAGAGGACAATCACTTGATGAATTGCGACACAAAAGCTGACTGCCTTTGGGTAATAGAAAATCAATTTTAATCTACTCTCACAGGGCGAAGCATCTTACACTTCACATTTAACCTACTAAAAAACACGATCATGAATAACACTACACAATCCTCCTTCGCAGTAACAAACTTCGGCGGCTACCGTCCAGAAGCATCCGTCGCCGTAACGGAAGAGACCTTCCTAAAGTTCAAGCAGGTCGATGAAATCATCGAGCGCATCGGCTTCGTCTCTCCGGTCATCGCCTCCTCTCTTCGCTCTCACTACAGGGACGGAGAAACCGATCACACGATCGGTGCAAGTCTTGAGTTTCTCAAAAACTTCAAGATGGGGTTACTCGCAGATCTCAGTAAAGAGATCTAATCTCTCTCACGGGGCAGAGCATCCTACACTCTAATTTTTAATCACCTAAAAAAACACGATCATGGAATTACAAACATTAACAATCGAGCAGCTCGTCAAAGAATGGTTCAGCACAGAACAAGTGACTACTACTATAGGTCGAAATGTCTGGAACGTAAGAAGCATCGCCAGAAAGCTCGGAGTAACTACTAACAAAATATACTCAATCCTACGCAAAGCAGAATGGTGCGATGCTCAAGAAAGTTATACAGGAGATAGAAAATACTACGTCTATCGCTACAACGGATAATCAATTCTAACCTAATAAAAAACACTACTATGAAAAACACTACTTACGCTAACGTCTCTATCCACTACTCAGATCATGTCTACGTCGCGACTGTCAGACGCATCGAGGACATCGTCCGATATCTCCGCAGCGAGACTCGCCGGTTCGCAGTATCGAGAGACTTCGAGGTCTTCAATGCGAAGAACAAGTCATTCCAGAACAGGCTCGAAGATGCTATTTTCTGCGACAACTCTTTCGACAATCATGTCGGCATCTTTGAACTCTAACACTTTGTGTCATACGTGTAATAAATAAAATAGGTTGAGCCTCGTCCGGAGTCGTGTCTGGGCGAGGCTTTTTCGTGCCTAAATATAAGTGAAAAAAAAGTGAATAAGGTATTGACTCGACGATCTTAGTAGTTTTCTATCTTTCATATCGAAGCGATTAACGCCTAGAAAAAACCTAAAAACACGACTCATGAATCACGACACTATCAAAAAAAGCGAAGCCTTCAAAAACGACGACAACGCCTGCACAGTAGTAACTCTCGCCGTCATCGCAGGCATCAAGTTCGAACATGCACAAGCTGTTATGGCAGACGCCGGTCGCAAACTAAATCAAGGATGCAGAAGAGGAACCTACGATTCTGTCTACAGAAAGTTTTTCAAGTTCAACAAGAGCGGTCTAGATTCTTACAATGGCAAAACAGTTTGCCAGTTCATGAAGGGCGCACGGAAGTTCCTAAAAAATAACACGGTCGCGGTTCTTACGAGCGGTCACATCTTCGCCGTAAAGAACGGCAAGATCGAAGACTGGATGAGCGCGAATCGCAGACATCGCATCGAGGGCATCTACGTGGTCGAGGAGACGTTCCAAAACGTAGACTATGCAGACGCTCTGGTAAGAGGTCGCAAGATCGTAGCGGACAGCCTAGCTAAGAGCCTAGCCAAGCTCGAAAAGAAGAAGGCTAGTTTCACTACTCGCGTCTACAACAAACACGAGAAGAGCTTCTGCGATTTCAAATACACCTTCAAGATGGTCGCGAAGAACGGCGACGTGAAGGTCAAGTTCATCCGCTACGCAGACGACGCCGAATGGCTCGACGCTTTCCTCAGCAAGTATGCTGATCACTACACGATCGATGCCGACGTTCAAAGAAACAGCCACAAACTTCCGGAGGTAAGCGTCTCTAAAGTATAGTGAAAAAAAAGTGAATAAGGCATTGACTCGATCAAATTAATCCTACTTTATCTTTCATATCGGAGCGATTCACGCCTCGAATAACCTAAAAAAAAATACACGAAAATGAGCAACTCAATACAAATACATCGTCCAACTAATCGCAGAGATCAATGGGACGCAGACGAACACACGCTTCGCACTAAAATCTACGAAGCAATCATTCCTCAAAGTTATATCTCAAGACCGGAAGAGGATTACGTTCGCACTGGCGAACAAGTCGCTGACTTCGTTTTTCACATTCTAAACGCTCCTCAAGAAATTCTAAATGAAGCGGAACTTAAAATCGCAACTGATTTTCGCGCTCTAGATAACTACTCACTTTCTACAGGCGATGTTGTCGTAGTAGACGGCGAGCATTTTCTATGCGAGTCAGTTGGCTGGAAGAAGATTGAAAAACCAATCTATCCTTTAATCGACAGTCTATAACTCTAACAGGGCGAAGCATCTTACACTTCATTTTTTAACACAACAAAACGCGACATGAAAAACTACCGAACACTTAAATCAAACTGGTCTGGCGAGAGCGTAGACTTCAAAGCTAACGACACTCGTCTCGCCTGCAAAGAGTATGACAAGGACATGACTATCGTTCATTCGTTCGATGCTACTAACGACGGAAGCAGATATGACATGGAGACTCTAACTTACACAGACAAGGACGGCGGCTCATTCAAAGCTACTAAATTCGTAAGCGAAGAAAAGTGGACTGTCCTAGACGACGATTATAATAATTACTCATTCTGCTTCGAGTCAGATTGTCCTCACACAGCAGTCGTCAAGATGATCGCTAATGTATGCTAAAGACTTTTAACTAACAAGCCTCAGCCTCTTCGGAGGCGAGGCATCACCTAAAAATAAAACACGACCATGAACTACAAACTACTCAACTCAATCACTCTTCCATCCGGAACCATCGAAGCGGGAGAAATCGTCAAGGCTACGATGATGAAGAACTACACGACCGGAGAGATCTACTACAACTGCTGGGATCGCTCCGGAGGTCTAGGCTTTTTCAAAGTGAAGCCTAGCGACCTAGAGAAATGCTAGAGCTTTAGCACTCCACACTCCAAAGCCTCCCGCGAAAGCAGGAGGCTTTTTCGTATATTGACATAGGAGCCTTAGACGATGGCGTCTACTACTACTACAGCTCAACTGATCGCGATACGAGACAAGCTCTTGACTGCGATCTTAAAACTCGCAGAGGAGGGAGTCACTTCCTACAGCATCGGAGACCAGACATTCTCCCTAGCAGACGTCGGCAGTCTGATCACGCAGGTCGAGAAGCTAGACAGGCTCATCGCTCTGAAGGACAAGACTCTCGGAGGTCGAGGTCGCAATCGAATCACGCTGCAGAATTTTAATGGATAAAAAAACGAAAAAACCGAGCAGAGTCTCCTTCGCCTTTAAGCAATTTGTCAGAGCCTTTCAAGGCTATGACGCGGTTCGCAATACTCGATACAGAGCAAAGCGCGGAACCTTGCCGGTGAGATCCGAAGAGATCGAGCTGAACGAATACGACAGGGATCGCATGATCTCTACGTGCCTAGAGTTCCGCAGGAATAACCCTGTCGTCGCCTCGCTGTCGAGACTGCGTAAGGCAGACATCGTAGGCAGGGGACTAATCCCGCAGCCATCTACCGGCAACGACGACACGGATGCTCATATTCTCGAATGCTGGAACAGGTTCGCAGAGTCTCCGGAAGTCACGTGCATGATGGACATGCGCGAGATGCAGCAGCAGATGATCGACTCGCTCCTCTTCTACGGCGACTGCGGTCTGATCGTCGGAAAGGATCAAGTTCAATTCGTAGACGGATCTCGCATCGGCAACCCTAGCGGAGCCTTCACGTCGAACGAAGAATCAGAATTTCAGAACGGCGTAGAGATCGACAAGATGGGCAAGCCTGTTGCCTACGCCGTCGGTAATCGCGTCGCAGGCACTCTCAGAGACACGCAGATCATACCGGCTAGGGACTTTATCCCTTTCCTACGTCGCGTCCGTCCTAGCCAATACAGAGGCATTCCAGAGCTATCGTCGGTCATTAACACTTTACAGGACTGCGACGAATACGATCGCGTCGAGATGATGGCGGCTAAAGTCAGCGCATCTCTGGCGGTCGCAGTTAAGCGCGAGAACTCCTACGAGTTCGAGCTACAGAATCGACTGGACGGCAACGAGCAGGACGATCTAGGCAATCTCGAAGAGTTCCAGCCGGGACGCTTCCACTACTTAGAGCCGGGAGAAGACATCAGCGTCATCGGCGCGAACGGACGTCCAAACGTAGACGGCATCGAATGGGTCTCCTATCTACTTCGCAAGGTCGGAAGCGCGGTCGGCATTCCTCTAGAGTTCTTACTCATGGAGATCGGCGGCAGCTCTTTCTCTGCATCTCAAGGCGTCGTCCTTCAGTATCAGCAGACAGTCGAGAGCTATCAGTCTGATCTCATTCGCATCATGAGCCGCCTCTACCGTCGCTGGCTCTCTCAGCAGATTGCTAGTGAGAAGATCGACGTGTCCTTAGCTGCTAATCCTTTCGCGGTTCGCTGGCAGCGTCCGGCGTTCAGATGGATCAATCGAGCGGCGCAGGTCAAGGCAGACATGGAATACTTCAGAGCCGGAGCTATGTCGCTCGACGACATCACGGCTCCCTTCGGCTATACTGCCGAGGAGGTTCTTATGAGAAAGGCGCAGAACATTAAGAAGGCTCAAGAGATCGCCGAAGGCGCAGGTCTCGAATGGCGAGAGCTAATCAATCCATTCCCAACATCGATGAGCGGCAACTATTCAGAGGTCGTGTCGAGCGCAGACGCAGAGCCGGAAGTATAGATCATGGCAGAGACTTACAACGACTATCCTCAAGGAGCTACGAACAACGCGAAGCGAGCGTTGAAATATAAGGACGAGAATCCGGACAATAAATGCGGAACTCCTGTGGGCTGGGCGCGAGCTAATCAATTAGCCAAGCGCGAGAAGATCAGTCGAGAGACTATCGCTCGCATGGCATCCTTTAAGCGGCATCAAAAGAGCAAGGACGTTCCTTACTCTGAAGGCTGCGGCGGTCTCATGTGGGACGCATGGGGAGGCTCGTCCGGAGTGAACTGGGCGATCTCGAAACTCAAGAAAATTGACAAAGCGGCTCAAAGTATGTCGAGACAATTTGCATTCGGAGTAGAGTCTAACAAGGAGACTCAAGTCAATAACGAGGACGGGACTATGCGCTCGGTCGCTCTCATATCAGTAGGTTCGGCTTTAGGTCACGGACTCTACGTCGATGGTAAGTCTTTAGAGACGATCATCGATGAGCTAGAAGACACTAAGCTACCTGCCTATATCACGCACAGAGGCGCACTCTTCGAGGATCGCCTCACTCGCGAGATAGGCATGTTCAACAATTTTCGCATCGAAGGAGATCGGCTTCTAGGAGACTTCCAAGCCTTCGACTCTTTTCGAGAGGACGACAGTCGCAAATATAATCGACTATTCGAGATGGCTGAGAAGATGCCGGAACGATTCGGACTCAGCATCGTTTTCGAGGCAGACATCGCATGGGCAACTCCGGACGGAGATGTTCCTATGGGACGTTTTCCTAACAATGACAGCGATCGTCTATACGACGAAGACAATCCTCCAGAGGATGCGCTGTTTGAATATCCATCTATTCGCGTCGAAGAAGTTTCGAGCGCGGATTTCGTAGACTCTCCTGCTGCTAATCAGCGAGGACTTTTTTCTATAATTGACACTAAACCTAATTACAAGATGACAAAAGCAGAACTAACTGAACTGAACGAAAAGCTAAAGCAGGAGAATGAAACTCTCGCGCTTAGTGTAACCGACTCCGAGGCTCGCGTAGAAGAGCTACAATTTAAACTCAAGGAAAGCTCTGCTCCTCTCGCCGAAGAAGACGAAGAAGCTGAAGTCGAAGAGGCTGCTGAAGAGCTAGTCGAAGAAGACGAGGTCGTCGAAGAAGACGCTGAAGTCGTCGAAGACGAAGAAGCTGAAGTCGAAGAAGACGAAGCTGAAGTCGAAGAGGAAGAAGTCGTCGAAGAAGACGAGGTCGAAGAATTGAAAAAGGAGATCGCATCGAAGCTCGAAGAGATCGCCGGACTAAATTCTAAGCTCGAAGAGATGGAGAAAGAGATGGGCGAAGATCAAGAGAAGATGGAAGCTAAAGCATCCAAGCTATCCTCGAAGGTCGCCACTCTCGAAAAGCTCATCGAAGGTTCTGATCTCGTTCAAGCATCTGTAGGCGATAAAGACTACGAGCCTAGCAAAGCCAATCGCTCCAAGATCATCTCAGAATTTGCAAAAGAAAACAAAATCTCCGAGTTCGCAGCGACTCTTCGCCTCGGCAAAGATCGTCCAGAACTCTTTCAAATCTAACCCAACAAAATAACTAATATTATGTCAGCAACAACTGTATCAAACAATGCTCGCACTTTCGTCGCAGGAGAGGCTCTAGACGCTTATCTTCTCGTAAAAGTCGATGCTGCAGGCGATGTCGTTAAATCGACAGCAACTGCGTCCGAACCTAAAGTCGGATTTACCGTAGCTCCTGTCGCCTCTGGCGAAGCAGCAACCATCTCACTCACTCACGGCGGCGGTTCTTCCTACGCTATTGCATCAGAAGCTCTCGCTATCGGTGACATCGTCTACGGCGATGCTGGCGGCAAGTTAAGCGCGTCTGGCTCAAGCGGTGACAAGATCGGTGTCACTCTCACGGCAGCAACTGCAGATGGCGACGTCATCGAAGTTCTTCCTCTTCATCACTAATTTCTAATTCTATAGATTTATGAGCTTATATACATCAGCCACATTCAACCCAGTTCTCTCCGAGGCTCTTAACAAGATCGGCGAAAACCAATTCGTAGGAACTAAGATTCTTCCTGTTCGCGATGTCGCGACCAAGAGCGGTCAGTATCCTGTTTTCGGCGACGATCAGTTCGATCTCAACGCTTCTAAAGTTCGCGCTGCAGGCTCTGCCTTCGCACGTCGCGATTTCGCATACGGTCAGCAAGACTACTCTTGCAAGCAATACGCTCTCGAAGGTCTACTTCCGGACGAAGACGTAACGCAAGCAAGCGACGACGGCATCTCTGATTCCGCAGCAGCTATCGCTAAGAAGCTACAGCGCGACATCATGGTAGGTCATGAGCTTCGTGTAGCTGCTCTAATGGCAGCAGCAGGCTTCAAAAGCACAAACGCTACAGCTACTATGGCTACTAGCGCGACAGCTAAACCTATTGCCGATATCCAGAACGCTGTAGAGCGTCTCAACGGCAACGGCTTCTACGATGGCATCGCGCTCATCATGGAGACTTCTCTGTTCAACGCTATGCTCAACACAGACGACGTCCGTGGAATCTTCAACGGCAACGGTCAATACAGCAACCGTCAAGTCATCCTCGACGCTCTAGGTGTTAATGAAATCATCATCACTCCTACTCGCTACAACAGCGCAGCTAAGGGAGCTACTGCAGATCGCTCGAAGATCTGGTCTACCGATTCCTACTTCGTAGGTCAAGTAGCCGGAGGCGACTTCGCTAACGGAGGCTTCGGTCGCACACTATCCTACAGCGCAGACGGCGGCGTCTTCTCTGCAGAGCAGTATCGCGATGAGCCAATCAAGAGCGATGTCCTTCGAGTCTTCAACAGCGTAGACGAGTCGATCATCAATACTAACGCCTGCGAAAAGATCGCAAACGCGTAGTCGATAGAGCTATCACTTATCAGCCTCTCCTGCTAGACGGGAGGGGCTTTTTTGTGCCTAAAAATAAGTGAAAAAAAAGTGAAATATGCTATTGACGGGGGGCATTTTATACTACTTTATCTGTCATATCGAAGCGAGAAACGCCGAGAATAACCTAAAAAAAACACGACAATGAAAATCACAGCACAACAAGTCTCAACTCAAGCCTCCGAAGAAGTTCTATACTCCGATCCAGAATGCGCGGATATGGGTAATCCTAGCGGAGATATTATTCGTCCAGTATATCGCGTTCTTATCGAGCTAGATGACGGATCTCGCTATCTACATAATCGCGGCTTCTCTAATCCTGTAGACGGAGACTATGATGAGATAGAATTAAAGGTCGAAGCTCTCGCGAATCGAGTTCGTAAAGCAGGCGAGATAAATCCAGATCTTTGGGTCGAGACTTATCCGGCATACGGATCAGCCGCTTGGAGCGGAGAAGAATCTCAGCGTCAGCAGAACTTCGAGGTCGCTCGTCTTCGTGGAGACGAAGAAGAGATGGATCGCTACTGCTAATCTCTCAAAAAAATAAACAAGAGCCTCCCGCGAAAGCCGGAGGCTTTTTCGTGTTTACATTCGAGGCATTAGTAAATGAGCCTCACTTCTTTAATTTCGGACAATCTCAAGTTCGCGATCTCGCAGATCAATGTCTCTCTGACTTCATCGCCTTCAAACGGAGAGACATACTCAGCTAACAAACAGGACGCAGAGTCGAGCTTCGACATTTACGAGGACGGTCGCGAGGAGATGATCGACACGAAGTTCTACATCGCTCGCGCAGACTACTCGACTCTCCCTTCTAAGGGAATGATCTTAACGGACGGCACGACCAACTACAAGGTCGTCAGCGTTCACGACGACTCGGTAGGAGTCACTCGCAGGCTCGACTGCGCTTCTGAATACCAGAGATAAATATGGGATATCTAGATCTAGAAACCAACTTCGAGGACGCGGCTAAGACCTTCCTAGAGACTGCTACAGGACTCTCGGCGTCTAGCCTCTACGCCTCACTCGACCAAGACACGTTCGTCTCTCCTCGGCTATCTATACGCGCAGAGATAGGCTCCGCAGAAGATCCTCCGACGGTCGTCGCCGGAGACGTCCTAGAATACACGCAATACAATCTGAATCTCTCGATCTCGATCGTAAGCGACGCAGCTATAGACGGAACTCAGACGAGTCACAGATCCTACAGGGAGAAGGTTCGCGAGGCTATGCTTCTGAACGCAGCGAACTGGACTTCGACAGACGGCAGCGGGGATCCCATTCTACCTTTCTACGAGGTCAAATATATGAGACCTTCCGGAAGCGACTTCGAGGTAGACGGAGATCTCGCGATATCGACTCTAACCTTCGAGATCAAGTTCACGATCAAGGCAAGCTACTTCGGCACGACGTCGCAGTCGCAGCAGGCTCAGTCTCCTTCGACCAGTAACTCTACTGGAAGCAGTTCGACTTCGACTAGTAACTCTACTACAAACAGTTCGACTTCCGCTACGAGTAGTTCGACTTC
>WLWE01000434.1_pt1 | contig 36079 bp, 32 predicted proteins | sample 6718301 | NCBI WGS metagenome assembly WLWE01 (sample SAMN12718691, study PRJNA515312) | sponge metagenome | isolation source: marine sponge | host: Mycale hentscheli | place: New Zealand: South Island, Marlborough, Capsize Point | collected 2003-05-01
CATGCAATGGTTCTTTGTGATGAGTTGCCAATTCATCCAGAGCACATCCCACTCAGGATACAACATGCAGTGAAGAAAATCGCGCCTACGAGTTCGCAAAGTGCTTGCAGTAGGACTGGTGATTCGGAGCCAGCCCCTCCTGAAAAGACCGCAGCGTTGAAACAGCCACAAAGCCTCAAGCAGTTGGAAATGCAGGCTATTCTTGATGGGCTTGCTAGAAACAGCGGGAACAAGTCGAGGACTGCTGACCAGCTTGGTATCAGTCTAAAAACTCTTTACAACAAACTGAACCAAATTGAGAATGCAGAAATGAATCCTGAGGCAGCATGATGAAGTCACTATGAGAAGTGCTCACTAGCGGTTGGACTTATGTTTTCCTGACGACTCCAGCAAGTACTCCAAGGACTTTGGCTGAATCGACATAAATCGGTTTCATGGAATCGTTTGCTGGTTGAAGGCGAATTCGATTACGTTCGGGATACCATTGTTTGAGAGTAGCCTCACCGTCTTCTGTCTGGGCAACGACAATATCCCCATGCCGTGCTGTTTGACGCCTTTCAATAATCACCCAGTCGCCATCAGCAATCTGCGCATCAATCATGGAGTCTCCCATGACCTTGAGAACAAAATGATCTTCTCGGTCGAAAAGCTCGGTAAAGTCAAACCGCTCTTTTTGTTCTTCAGCAGTTCTGAGAGTGCCAGCTGCAACCCATCCAGCCATTGGCATACCTCGACTATGAGGTGATTCAGTGACTAGTTCGATCGCCCGAGACATGTTGCGACCTCTCGTTATCAGCCCTTTTTTTTCTAGGGCCTTGAGGTGGCAGACGACACCGTTCGGAGAGCGTATAGAAAATGCCTCTCCGATTTCACGTACTGTTGGACCGAAGCCTCGCGAGTAAATCTTGTCGCGTATGAACTCATAGATTTCCATCTGCCGTGCCGTTGGCATGTCTGCGGAATCTTGGCTCTCTTCCCCAGACTGAAGTAACTGGGAGAGTTCCGAAACCGGACGCTTGGCTGCGGTATGGGCACGTGCACGTGCTGATCCGGATGTTTTTCTAGGAGAACTGGGAGACTTTCCAGTCCCTGCAATTTGGCGTGACTCTTTTGTAGATCGCGGCATGACTCAAACTCTCTCGCAGCACAACGAACAAGACACCTAAACATCTATATCCTACTGTACGGGAGTACATTGTCAAGGTCGTTTTTGGAGGTGTGTGCCAAAGTCTCCGATCGCCCCATTACAGAGAGAGTCACTACACTATGGTTTATGGCGGCGAATGCCTTGAGTGAGGTGCGGCGGCCTGCTATCCCACAAACAGGAGAGACGATGAACACTCGTTACGTGGTTCAGGAACTCAGGGTTTTTCGCTGCTGGCAATCGAAATTTTATATTTCCGCTATGGCGTTCTGTTTTGTTTTTCAACTGTCTGGAATGGTTGGGGACAATCTATGTGCTGCAGAAGGCGGAGTCATTGCTGGAATTAGGCTCACTGGGCCTTTGCCAGATGGCGTTGGCCAAGAGGGATTGCTTGGCGATGTTTCCCCGCAATTGAGTCGCTTTTTACAGCGACTTGAAAAGGCAGCAACAGATGAAAATGTGCGCGGAGTGCTTCTTTCGATCCAGTCTCCAGAACTTGGTCGTGCCCGGGTGTCGGAATTACGTGAGTCCATTCAGCATATTCGTGCGCAAGGTAAGCCGATTGTAGCGTATCTCATTAGCGGAGAGCCGCTCGACTATAGCGTTGCTGCAGCGTGTGACAGAATTATGATGCCACCTGCTGCGACACTTGCAATTACTGGCGTTCGAACGGAAGTGACATTTTACAAAGGACTGCTTGATCGACTCGGTATCCAGGCAGAGATTTTGCAGGTCGGTGAATTTAAAGGTGCCGGTGAGCCTCTCACTCGAGACTCAATGAGTCCTCAGCTGCGTCAACAATACGAGATGTTTGTTGGTGATCTCTTTGATCAGATGGTTGAACAGATTGCTGAAGATCGAAATCTTAAGAAGAAAAAAGTTCAAGAATTGATTGACGTTGGTGTTTTTACACCAGACCAGGCTGTGGAGTCATTGCTTATCGATGGCATTGCTTACGAAGATGAAGTGTTAAGTAGTCTTTCTGGTCTTTCGTCTGATTCAGAAGCAGAGTTCAAACGGGATTATGGAAAACAGGACGTTGACACAGACTTTTCAGGATTTACGGGACTCATGAAGCTGGTAGATGTTCTCTCAGGTGCTGAAAAGAAATCACAAAAGAAAGCGTTAAAACGGATAGCCATCATCCATGTTCAAGGTGAGATAGTGGATGGCAAAGGTAGTGTCGGTATATTTGGTGGAAGTGCCGCTGGTTCTGAAACCATTACAAAGGCTATCCGACAGGCATCAGAAGATACATCGGTAGCTGCCCTTGTAATGCGAATTAATTCACCGGGTGGATCAGCACTTGCTAGTGATCTTATTTGGAGAGAACTTGATCGTTGTGATAAGCCTATCGTCGCTAGCCTTTCTGACACTGCTGCGAGTGGTGGGTACTATATCGCTGTAGCAGCAGACGAAATTGTGGCAGCTCCTGGAACACTGACAGGTTCTATCGGAGTTGTTGGTGGAAAGATTGCAATCGGAGATGCACTTGATCGATACGGTATTCATACCGACGTCGTCAGCCGCGGTCGTAACGCAGGATGGTTGTCTTCACAGCAGCCGTTCACGGCAAGTGAAAGAGATGCGTTTCGAGCTACGATGGAAGACATCTATCGGCTCTTCACATCAAAAGTAGCGCAGGGGAGACAGCTTGATCGGGAGCACCTTGATACACTTGCTGAGGGGCGGGTGTTTACGGGTCGGATGGCTCAGGCTGCCGGACTTGTCGATGCTCTCGGAACTCTCGAAGACGCTATTCTCAGAGCGGGTCAGCTCGCAGAGATTCCTGATCCGGTAGCAGCAGAACGACTGTTGTTACCGAAGCCGCGTGGCTTATTCGATGAATTCCTGGGGGTTAGTGGAATTCGTCAACCAAATCCTCTCGAATCTCAAACTGTGGACGCCATGGCGGTGGAGCTTTTTAAGCTTTTTGGTCAATCCAGCATGAATGATGCATTGATTGCCAAGCTTTCAAGCAAGTTCCATCTTCTTAGTCTGGTCGCGTCGGGGCAGCCGCTGATGCTGCTTCCAGCAGTTGTCGAAATTCGCTAGGTAGTGCTTTGGGTGGCAAGCTCTTCCTGCAAACAGCAAGGCCGGACTACCAGGCAAAGTGAGCAAATGCCTTGTTGGCATCTGCCATGCGGTGGACGTTTTCTCGTCGAGTGATCGCAGCACCTTCGCGTTTATAAGCCGCTATGACTTCTTCAGCTAATTTCTGATAGGTCGGTCGACCTTTCTTTTCGCGAACGGCCAACAAAATCCAACGTATCGCCAAAGACTGCTGGCGACTCCTGTTGACCTGCATAGGAACCTGGTACGCCGCACCACCGACTCGTTTCGATCGAACTTCGACAGCAGGCTTTACGTTTTCAACTGCACGCGTGAAAACCTCGATTGGTTCAGCATCATTGATCTTTTCACCGACTACATCCATAGCCTTATAAAAAATTTGCTGCGACACACTCTTCTTGCCATCAAGCATTAAACAATTGATGAATTTACTTGCAAGTAGGGACTGGAATTTTGGGTCCGGCCTAAGTTGTGTGCGGCTGGCAGTGATACTTCCCATGAACTGATTTTCCTCAAATAAAAACTAAGTGAATTGATACGTCGTCTAGTCGCGTTTTGCGCCGTAGAGACTTCGAGATTGCTTGCGTCCCTGAACACCAAGGGTGTCGAGCGCACCACGGATCACGTGGTACCGAACACCTGGAAGGTCACGAACACGACCACCGCGGATGAGAACAATTGAATGTTCTTGAAGGTTATGCCCTTCGCCGGGGATGTAGACGGTAACTTCTTTCTGGTTCGATAAACGAACACGAGCAATTTTCCGTAAAGCAGAGTTAGGCTTTTTTGGAGTCATCGTTCGAACTTGCAGGCAGACGCCACGTTTTTGTGGGCATCTATCGAGCACGGGTGATTTCGAAAACCGGCGTTTCGGTCGTCGACGGCTTCGGACAAGTTGGCTGATCGTGGGCATGGAGCGTTTCGTTAATTGAGTTTTGTTTGTTTTCTGAGGACAGCGACAACATCAGGGTTAGGGACCCGAGTTATCTGATTCTCATAGGTGGAAGAATCACGTCCTCAGGTCAAATAAGGTAGCCAAAAAAAGGATGTAGAGGAAGCGGCCTCGAGAAAACGGCGGCAAAATACCGGTCTGAGGAAGCCGTGCATTGCAGGCTATGCAATTGCGGGTGTCAGGATTTCACCGCGACATCCAGCCAGGCTGTCTCCGTGCCACTGCTGCCACGGGTCGGCCCATGCAGTTTTTTGGGCAGGTGAAAAACCAGTGTTCACGAGGTGCTTCCCTAAAAGTGCCATGAAAGCGGGTCGCCAGATGCCGCCTTTGAGAAAGGTTGGCGGAATGTACGTTGAGGCCTCATGACAAAAACTTTTGGTGCCAAGAAGCACTATTGAACCTCGTCGCATCCCGAGGCCAGTATGAGGTCCGGGCTTTCCGGCAATGAGTATCGTGCCAGCCAGAAGTTCAAAGCCTGTTGCTTCGCCAGCGTTTCCTCCAATAGCAAGGAGCCCTCTTCGCATTCTGCTGCCAGCAAGCGAGCCCACGGAGCCATCAATAATCACTCGGCCGCCAATCATGCCTTGGCGATCGCCAGGCAGGGATCCAACAGCATTGTTTCCTGCGTCTCCGTGAACACGAATTTCACCTCCCTGCATTCCGCACGCAAGCCAATCAGCTACGGAACCTTTGATGAGAAGTTTCCCCCCCGTCATCTGCTCTCCTGAATGTCGGCCGATATTACCCTCGACAATGATTGTTCCTGATTGCATGCCGGCCCCAAGAAAATGTACTCGCGAGAAGTCACCACGACACTCAATCTGTTCGTCTTCTGGATTCCCATCGATATGAAAAAAGTCACCAAGTTGTGCTGGCTGATTATCACAAAGTATTGGTAGTTGCTTGATGGCAGCGAGACTTTGTGTTGATACAAACTCTGGGAGGAGACCCTGGACAGACAAAGATCGACATTGCAATCCCTGTTCTGATGAGTCAGCCCGGAGAGAGAGTAGAAGAGACATGGCAAGGATTTGAGAAAAGCGGTGTAAAGAAGTGTTTTCCAACAAATATGGTCTCGAGACGTTCCCGATAGTAATTATCACGAAAATGTCGTGAAGGCAAAGCATGGCAGAGTCAGCGTGGTACCGGTCACTCGTAGCAGAGGCAAAAGTCTGCTGTTTCCGAACATAAAAGTATTAGTTTTTTGGCCTTTGTCACGCACATCGTTGAGTCCGGCTGGAGAGTTTTTGGCTTGACCTTACGGGTTGCGCGAGTCTTGTCGTTCGGCTGAGTTCAATTCTGTTCAGATTTAAGCCCACTGTGAGGTTTCTGCGTTGTGTCTCTGACAACAAACTTTATACTTCCTCCAAGTTGGCTGATGAGATTTTTTGGTCACAAATTTGAGATATTGATTAGTTTCCGGAAATGGTAGGGCTATGCGATTCACGCTTCTTGATCGAATTGTCGAGGTTGAGCCAGGGAAGAGTATCACCGCAGTGAAGGCGGTATCTTTGTCGGAGGAGTATCTCGCGGACCATTTCCCGAGGTTTCCTGTTCTTCCTGGTGTTTTCATGTTGGAAGCGATGACGCAGGCGGCTGCCTGGACGATCCGCCTGGGAGAGGATTTTGCAAATAGCATCGTTGTCTTGCGAACTGCCCGCAATGTGAAATACGGTGACTTTGTGGAACCTGGCAAAGTACTGACGGTCCACGCGGAAGTGCTGTCTCAGGATTCTCATCGTACAAAAGTGAAAGCAAGCGGGATGGTGGGTGACCGGACAAGTTTGACTGCTCGGTTAGAGCTTGAACGCTACAACCTTGCGGATAAGCGTCCTTATGGAGATGCAATGGATGTCCGGGTCCGTTCAGAAATGCGACGATTATGGACAGTTCTGAATCCAGGGAAACGCGGGCCTTCCGGGGCAGGGCAGATGGTTTATGGAATCTCGCCGGAGATTACCTCTCCGTCAGGCGTTGTCTAAGGTGAAAGTCTGACTTTGGAGAAATCCAGAAAAGCCTACAATCGCTCGTTTTTGCGTAGATTGCCTGTTCAAAGTGCGGAATCTGATGATTGTGCCACTTGTACCGGCGAAGAATTCAATTACTCGGCTTTCCATCTAAGATGGTCGAGATTACAACCTACGATGGCGAACGAGTTTTCCAATCTTACGTAAAGGTGTGATGTCGATGCCGTCTCGAGATGAAATTTTTGAAAAAGTACAGGCTGCCCTCGTTGATGCCTTGGGGGTAGATGATGATGAAGTGACTCCAGAAGCGACAATGGTCGGTGATCTTGGCGCAGAGTCAATCGATTTCCTTGATATCGTCTTCCGGTTAGAGAAGGCTTTTAGTATCAAGATTCCAAGAAGCGAACTGTTTCCAGAAGATGTTTTGTCCAGCACAGACTTTGTCGTTGACGGCAAGTTAAATGATGCAGGCATCGCAGCACTCAAGGAGCGAATGCCCTTTGTTGATCTGGCAAAGTTTGAAGCGAACCCGAGTGTTCAGAATTTCCCAAATATTCTTACTGTCGAGGACATGGTTCGCTACGTTCAGAGTAAACTTGGCGGTTAATACGACGTGCGATGCTCGTCGTGTTTTGAGCCAAAGTTAGTCTCGCTGTATGCTAAATGGAGTAAAACTGCGCTATGCGTTGGTTCTGGATCGATCGTTTCAATGAATTTGTTCGTGGCAAACAAGCGACAGCCGTGAAGAACGTTTCTCTTGCAGAGGAACATCTTCATGATCATTTTCCGGGTGCTGCCCTGATGCCAAATTCTTTGGTCGTTGAGGGAATGGCACAAACTGCCGGTCTGCTTATTGCAGACGCTTTGGAATTCAACCGACGGGTTGTTCTGGCTAAGGTTGCCAAGGCAGAGTTTCAATATGACGCTGTTCCGGGTGACTCAATTCTTTTTCGTGCGGTAATCGATGAACTCAAGCCAACGGGCTCTCTCGCTAGTGTGGAAAGTGTGATCGTTGATGAAAAAGGTGAGGAGCGGCCCCAGGGTAAAGCAGAATTGTTTTTTGCACATCTTGAGCCTGGTGAAGGAGTTCCCAAACTGTTCGAGCCAGAGGAGTTGCTCAAATGGCTCGATCACATGCACATCTACGATATTGGCCGAGATGAGGCCGGAAATCCACTCTCAAGACCTGACTGGTAGGCCTGCGAGCCTGATGTCGCTATTGTAGTAGCCAGCAGGTTCTGGCATTAGGCCGGACCGTCTTTCCGGAATCTGAAAGCATTGAGGAGCTGTAATGGTGGCTGGTCGACGACGAGTTGTAATCACTGGAATGGGATGTGTGACGCCTTTAGGCGTGACCGTCGAAGAACTTTGGGGAAACCTGAAGGAGGGTCGTTCTGGTGTTGCTGCTACCACAGTGTTCGATGCAACACGGTTTCCAACCAAAATCGCAGCTGAGGTGAAAAACTGGTCTGTATGTGATGAAGGTCAGACAGAAGACCGGTGGCGGCACTGTGGCCGGCATACAAAATTTGCTGTTGGTGCGGCGTCACAGGCGATGAAGAATGCGGGTCTCCCTCAAGGACTCTCCTCAGCACCGGAACGACTTGGTATCTATCTTGGGAGTGGTGAGGGTCAGCAGGATTTTGACTCCTTCACAAAGATGATGATGGTCTCGATTGAGGGCGATACCCTGGACGTCGCCAAATTCACAAAACTTGGTCTCGAGACTCTTCATCCGCTCACAGAAGTAGAGCAGGAGCCAAATATGCCAGCAGGGCATTTGGCAGCGTTGTTTAATGCGCAAGGTCCGAACCTGAATTGTCTTACAGCATGTGCTGCTTCGAGTCAGGCAATTGGTGAGGCAACCGAACTTGTTCGTCGCGGAGATGCTGATGTGATGCTCTCGGGCGGGACGCACAGTATGATACACCCGTTTGGTGTCACGGGATTTAATCTTTTAACAGCGTTGTCGACTCGTAACGATGATCCAACAAAGGCATCACGACCATTTGATAATGAACGTGACGGGTTTGTTCTTGGAGAAGGTGCAGCAATGGTTGTACTGGAAGAACTTGAGCACGCGAGGGCACGCGGTGCAGAGATCTACGGTGAGGTTGTTGGCTATGGCTCGACGGCAGATGCCTACCGGATCACTGACACGCATCCCGAAGGACGGGGTGCATCGAGTTGTATTCGAATGGCTTTAGAAGATGCAGGGCTTGGCTTGGGTGACATTGACTACGTCAATGCCCATGGCACGAGTACCAGCGTCAATGATCGGGTTGAGTCACTAGCAATTAAAAATGTATTTGGGGAGCGGGCGTACAAAATTCCCGTGTCGAGTACGAAAAGTATGATGGGGCATCTAATTGCCGCCGCTGGAGCAACAGAAGCTATTGTTTCTCTTCTAGCCATTCGAGATGGTGTTCTTCCGCCAACCACGAACTACGATAGTCCTGATCCAGATTGTGATTTAGACTACGTCCCGAACGTTGCCCGTGAGGCGCCCTGTAGACGAGTGCTTTCAAATAGTTTTGGGTTTGGCGGCCAGAATATTTCCTTGATCCTGAGCAGTTTTGCTGACACTTAAGGGCTAAAAGTAGTCCATTCGTGAAGCAGTCCATTCGTGGCGGCCCGATAGAGCAGGTGCAGGAGCATTTCGGTGCTCAATTTTTCGTCAAAAACACGGTTTTGGCGAAAAGCTTAAAAGGCCGCAGGGTTTTCTTAACCGGTTGAACCGTTTTGACCGATACCTATCTACATCGAATGGTTTTGGCTATTTGGTGCGGCACGTGGTGTGTTGCCTCGTATAGAGCCAGATTGTTGAAAACGCTTGGGATAATGAAGCTATGAGACATCTTTCCGCCTGCCTGCTTGTTGTCGCCGTTCTGGGTATGACCAGCGGCTGTTCGCTAATCGACCGCCTGTTCCTGATTAATGCCGATGGTCCGTATTCCAACCAGTACGGAGGATGCCCAGCGGGTTGCGAAGATGGGTGTGAACAATGTAATGAAGCACCCTGCGCTGATTGCCAGAGCGGTATCTGTCCTACGGGTGGCTGCAAAGACGGTCTTTGCCGCCTCGGGAAAAATTGTAATGCGTGCGCCGATGGCCGTTGTCACGAAAGGCATGTTGGGAGATATGGCGGTCTTGCCAAACACCGTCTGACCCCGGAAGAACAGTGTGAATTGGATGGCTCGGACTACGGAGCAACGTGCCCACCTGGTCCTCCGAGCGGTGCCGTGGCCTATCCGTACTACACAACTCGTGGTCCTCGTGACTTTCTCGCAAAGTGCCCACCTTCTATCGGACCGTAGGCTGAGATGAGCGAAACTTGGTTATGAGCGACTCTCGGGAAAGAATCTTTTAACAGTGGCTTCGCTCGGTGGCTTTGTAATCATCGAAACACATACCATCGCAACAGTCGAACAGGCGATCATTGCTGCGACAGGCATGAGTTGCCAATAACCATCTCCGTCAAGTGTTATTGGCACAGGGATGTTCACTGTGAAGTTTGGATTCGCTGCAAATTCTGATGCACGAAACAGCCATAGCCAACTCCCCGCAGCAGCTAAAATACATGCATACGCCCCTGCTTTCGTCAGACGAGGCCAATAAAGTGCTGCAAAAATAAGTGGGAAAAGGCTTGAGAATCCACTGAAGCACCAGACGCCGAGCGTGAATACACGTCGTGGTTCAAAGAGGCTCAGTCCATACGTCAGTGCAACGATGCCGATAATAAAAAGCCGTGCAACAAGAAGTTGCTGACGGTCAGACAGACTTCGTTGGCCACACAGTGGACGGACAACATCCTCTGTAAACATCGTTCCAAGACAAAGAAATTGACTGTCGAGAGAAGACATAATCGCTGCCAGAATCCCTGCTGTCAGTAGGCCGCCGAGTACGGGGCCGGCTAACTGTTTCACGAGGAAAGGTAGGACAGCATTCGGGTTGGCAGCGACAGGCGGAGGTATCGTTATAAGATCACTTGTTGCCCATGCGCCAATCAACACGCACGGAACCCAAACAATGGCAATAAATAATGGATGCGCAACGATTGGAAGCTTAAAACTTTCTGCGCTTCGTGCAGTGAGCCAATGTTGGAAAAGATGGGGAAACATGCCGACGCTGAGCGGAACGAACATGTAGGTAAGGAATTTTTCCGGTGGTATGTGCATTCGTGTGAGTTTTTCAACAGGTATGGAGCTGCTTGCCATTTGTAAACTGGCCCAGAAACTCTCTTGTCCGCCAAGCTGCCACGCAATAACCACAAACGTGACAATCCCTAAGACCATGAAAACTAACGTCTGGAACGTATTGGCCCACGTCGTTCCTCTCATGCCACCAAGAAAGACGTAAATCAAAACAATGCCGCATATGGCAAGCGAAGCTAACGGCTTTGGGACGCCACCTTGTGAACCGTATATAAAGTTTGCTGGCTCTTCACTTTGCGGTTTTTTCCCTTGTTCGAGAAATTGGGGAAAGGTTCCCTCCTCAAACGTACCATCAACGACTTGGCCATCTCGTATTGATCCTGCGGTCACTTTATTGATGACAGTGCCCGATGCCATGACACCAATGAGAAGGTAAGGAATTACCAGCCCAACAAGCACAGGGAAGAGGATGACGCCAATCCAACGGCTCTCGAGTCGATCACGAAAGAATTGTACTTGAGTGCGGTATTCATACTTCTTGCCTAGCTCCCAAACTTTTACACCAAGAAGAAGAAAACAAAGAGAGTGAATGATGCCGCTTGAGCTGGCAAGCATTCCGTAGACACCAACCCCTTCCTTGAAAGATTCACCGGTTGAGCCGACCAAGGCAAAGGCAGTCATGGTTGTCCCGAAAATGGACATCAAGAGAAGGAATGGGCCAATGGAATGGCTGGCCAGCATGTAGTCTTGGCTTGTTCCACGAAAAAGACGACTTGCTCCGATACCGAGAAGGAGGAGAAGGAAAAGATAACCACTGATGATGAGAAGTTGTGCCATTATGCAGTGTCCCTTCCTTGGGCTGACGGTGCCTGGTCAGATGGCCAGCAGAAACGGGTTGCAAGGTACCATGTAAATGCGGCTGCAAGAGATATGCAGGCGTGGTATGCGAGAGCGACCGGAAGAAACCCAAAGACCAATGTGGTGTTGTCCCAAAACCAAATATCTTGGTGGGCAATGATCAAAAAAAGAATCAATGCCCAAACGCCGTGTGCCGGTTTCATGAATACATTCCAGAGGTAAATTGCCCACCCAGGACATCTGTTGTATACCGTCTGGGTGACTCTGAACAACAAATGTTTTGTTTCGGGTCTTATTACTCTGTGAGAATTGTTCTCGGAGGCCGAGGTGTGTCGTCAGGCAGGGTAGGTACTGTGGCAATCACGTACAGCCCAATACCGACGGCGCCGAGAGCCACATATTTCAGCCACCACGGGAGACTGTTGAGTAAGAGGCTGCAAATGACGACAGTTATAACCAGAGCTATTGTCCGATATTTTGCGGTTTTCCGAATGCCTCGATACTCTTGCCAGTCATCAAGCGTCGGTCCAAACCACCGTGACCGATGCAGCCAAGCATGAATTCTTGGCGATCCCCGATAAAAACACCAACTGGCCAGCAAAAGAAATGGCGTTGTTGGAAGGAGTGGAAGAATAGCACCAAGAACGGCAAAGCCGACACAAATCCACCCTCCAACTACGTAAAAAAAGCTACTCAATGGGTCAGTCGTTGGCTTTAAGTCCATGCCTATTTCTCGTGATTGGGCTTTGGGCATATCTGGTGGGGGGATTTTAGCATGTCGAAAGATTCCGTATGATCATAGGTTACTGATTGTTCGCTTTCACCATTCTGACGGAGAGTTCTCTTATGCCTCTGGTTCCTTTGCGTATTTTGCTTGATCATGCTGCTGAAAATGATTACGGGTTGGCTGCTTTTAACGTCAACAATATGGAGCAGATCCAAGCTATTCTGGAGGCGGCGAAAGAGACAGATTCACCGGTTATTGTACAGGCCTCACGGGGTGCACGGGCATATAGTCAGGATAATTATTTGCGGCATCTGATGCTTGCAGCAGCAGAGCTGTATCCCGGAATACCAATCGCCATGCACCAAGATCACGGCAATTCACCGGCAACGTGTGAGAGTGCGATCGATAACGGTTTTACCAGTGTGATGATGGACGGCTCACTCAAAGAAGATGGAAAGACTCCTGCTGACTTTGATTATAACGTCCAGGTTACTACGGAAGTTGTAAAGCAAGCTCATTCACGGGGCGTTTCGGTTGAGGGAGAACTTGGCTGTCTTGGTTCACTCGAAAGTGGGCAGGGTGAGGCCGAGGACGGCCATGGAGCCGAAGGCGTGCTTTCCCAAGACCAATTACTTACAGACCCTGATGAAGCCGCTCGGTTTGTCGAAGCAACCGGCGTAGATGCGCTAGCAGTTGCGATAGGCACAAGCCACGGAGCATACAAATTCAGTCGTAAGCCTGATGGGGATGTTCTTGCAATGAAGCGGATCGAGGAAATTCATGCCAAACTACCAAATTGCCATCTCGTCATGCACGGTTCATCAAGTGTGCCTCAAGAGTTGCAAGACATCATCAATAAGTATGGTGGCAAGATGCCTCAAACCTACGGCGTTCCGGTTGAGGAAATTCAGCGAGGTATTAAGCACGGTGTACGTAAGATTAATGTTGATACGGATTGCCGAATGGCAATAACGGGTGCAATTCGTAAGGTACTTGCCGAATCACCGGAGAAGTTCGATCCACGGGATTATCTAAAGCCAGCAAGAGCAGCCATGCAAAAGGTGTGCGCTGAGCGAATGGTGCAGTTCGGTCAAGCCGGTAATGCTGGGAAAGTGCCCGTGATAACCCTTGATGAAATGGCCAAACGATACGGTTAGGAGTCATTCTTTTCCTGTATCGGGGTGTCGAAACAGCCTATTTTCCGTGAAATGCGAGTTGTGGTGACGCCCATAGTCGTCGTATAGTCCCTTCGCGTTTACCAAGTAGTTGGTGAGCGAATCTAGGACTGGAGGACGACTGTGGTTGAATCGAAGAATCAAGCATTGCTTGAGCAAGCTGCTGCGGTGCTGCGCTCGGAGGCCACGGCGATTCTTAATGCAGCAGACATGCTCGATGAGTCGTTCTGTATGGCGATAGAACTCCTTCAAAACTGTACGGGGAGTGTAGTCATAACAGGCATGGGCAAAGCCGGTCTTATTGGGCGAAAAATTTCAGCAACACTTGCATCTACTGGAACTCCCAGCCACTTTCTCCATCCAGCAGAAGCTATGCACGGAGATCTTGGTGTTCTTCGGAACGACGATTTGATGCTTGCCATCTCACAGTCAGGAGAGACTGCCGAATTGACACAGATCCTTCCTCACGTCAAATCGAGGAAGATACCTCTCATAGCGCTTACGAGCCAGCGAAATAGTACGCTTGGTCGATTCGCGAGTGTTGTTGTCGAAACAGGTCGTCTCGTGGAGGCGGACTCATTAGGTGTTGCTCCGAGCACAAGCACTACCGTGATGCTTGCGATTGGTGACAGCATGTCGCTCGTGCTCAGCGGAAATCGTGGTTTTAGTCATGATGATTTTGCTGCCCGACATCCCGGAGGAAGTCTCGGCATGCGGCTTCTCAAGGTGGAAGAGAAAATGCGTCCAGTCGAGTGTTGCCGTTTAGCGAGGCCAGAAGATACTGTCCGTCAGGTTTTTTCCCGTCCCCTCCCGTCGCGTCGGACTGGCGCTGTCATGATTATCAGTGCCGAGGATCATTTGGTTGGGATTTTTACAGACAGTGATCTCGCCAGGCTTTTTGGGAATCGTCAAGACAACGCACTCGACCGTCCAATCGGAGAAGTCATGACAAGTGAACCAATTTCGGTTCCGGAAGGAACTCGGTTGGAGGATGCGGTTTCTTTGCTCGATACACATCGGGTAAGTGAACTACCAGTTGTTGATGGACGCGGATGCCTTTCTGGTCTTATTGATATTGTTGATTTGGTAGGCGGCGATCTTTCTGCAAGTTCAAAAGATTCAAACAATGAGCATCGCAAGCATAGTTCAGCAGCCTGACGAAACTCTGATCTTTTGGCAGGGAAGACTTGAGTCGCATAGTAATCGATTTGTTTCATAGAAGTTAGTTTGAGATGACAGATGGCAAAATATTCAATGGATCTTCCCTCAAATTCCAGGCTAGCAAATGGAAGCAAAGTTCAGCTCCTTCTGCTCGATTGTGATGGTGTTTTGACAGACGGCGGGGTGACATGGTCAGAGAATGGTATTGAGCAGAAGACGTTTAATATTCGAGATGGACTGGGAATCAAGCTTTGGCAGCGAGCCGGCTTTCAGGTCGGTATCGTTACTGGACGTTCAAGCCAAGTTGTCAAATGGCGAGCAACTGAGTTGAGTATCGATTTTGTCAGGCAAGGTATTGGAGATAAGGTCGCGGCGGTCTCTGAACTGATTGCATGCTGTAACTTGGAATGGGATTCGGTTGCCTACATCGGAGACGATTTGCCTGACCTGCCAGTAATTCGTCGAGTTGGCTTTGGCGTGGCAGTTGCAGATGCCTGTCTAGAAGTTCAAGAAGCATCGGATTTCACTACACAGTTGCCAGGAGGCAAAGGGGCTGTGCGGGAAACAGTTGAATTGTTGCTACGATCTCGCGGTTGTTGGAAGGATCTCATAGAGCAATATCAAGGAAATGGGATTGCTTGATGGAACACCGATTAGGACGCACTGTGCGAGTGTTTCTCGTAGTCTTAGCGACGGCGGGGCTATACCGTCTGGCAGTCGTTCCTTGGGTGGAACCTCGGTATCGTGAGACGGTGGATGTTGAGGAATTAACTCCAGAGCAGGCTGCAGCTATTCGCGCTCGGGCTGACCGTAGACTCGAGACAGTGAGGGAGCTCTTTCCTCCTGGTGCGTGGGAACATGAAGAACCAATTGTAATGGAAAGTCGTGGTATGCGGCTTCTCTTTAAGCAGTATCACTCCTTGCCAGACGGTCGAGTAAATCTTGTTCCCTGTACGGTTATTGTTTTGCCCGATGGTCAACGACGAGCAAATGCGGAGAATGGTCGCACTATTTTATTGCGTGCACCGCAGGGTGCAGTCCTTGAATTTGATGAACCACTTGATTTGCGAGCAGGGAGACTGGCTCGTCTCGTAGGTGGTAGCTTACGAGGTCAAGTAACTATCCGAGGGACTCAAAGTTCTGTTGGTGCAAACGATGATATCGAGCTTGTTACACGTGACCTTGAGCTTGATGAATTTGAAATCCATACAAATGAGAAAGTAGATTTTCGTTTCGGGCGGTCTGTTGGTAAAGGTCGAGGGTTGGTGGCAACGCTACTGCCAAGTCAAGCAGGGAGCGGCCATGGCCCTAATATTGGTGGTATCGATACGATACGACTTGAGCGAGAAGTGGAGTTGCGATTAGAAGGTCTCGCAACCGGAGTATTGCCAGGATCAGGTGATCTCATGTCTCAATCGGAAACAGATGAACAGCCCGTTATGGTGAAGTGTGACGGCGGTCTGACCGCAAATCTTTCAGCGAACGTGATTACTCTTGAAGATGCGGTTGAAGTTCGCCGTGGTATGCCAGAGCAGGGAGGAGATAACCTTTCCTGTGATGTGCTTGCTCTCGTTTTAGGTGAAGCCGATCAACATATAAAAGAAGAATCATCGAATGGTTTGGAGGTTGTAGAGATTCAAGCCAGTGGCTCGCCAGTTCGGGTCCAAAGTATATCTGCAGGTCTTGAGGTGCGAGCTGATCGCCTCGGGTACGAACTTCGCACGGGTAGGATTCTGCTCGACGGAGAGGACCCGGTGTCAATTCATGCTACGGGGGTTGAACTCGAGGCGAAATCAGTTGATTACACACCGGGTCAAGACAATACAATTGGTTCGCTAATGGCGATCGGCCCCGGATGGCTCCGGGCAATGAATGAGAAACAGCTAGCCGTTGAATCCCGCTGGCAAAAATGGCTACGGATTCGTCCAGATGACACAGGGCATGTTGCCTCAATATCAGGTCAAGCTGAGGTGTCTGTTGATTTGCAGGGTAAGCTCACCGGCGCAGAAATGCATTTTTGGTTCGAGCAAACCCCTGCTCAGACAGCCGAACGTTCAGCAAACAACCGTTTGCCGAATGTGGCCTCATTAAATCCTCTGCGAATGCTCGTTCGCGGTGTTGTTGAAGTAGAAGTTCCAGAAGTTGCAGCTCGTACAGATCGCATGGAAATATGGTTTCGAAGAAATACTGAATTGCAGGGTAGTCTACAGAAAGGGCAGGACCCTGCGGGAACTGTTACCAGTGAAGTTGGTGTGCCCACCAACGCAGAAAAAACAGAAAGCGTAGTAGGACAGAATATCCATCAACCAATTCCTGCAATCCGGCCACCGGTTTCAGCTGATCGGAAATTGCTCGCAACAGGAAATCTCATTCGTGGGCTTGTTGTTCTTTCACCAAATCAGAATGAATTACAGGAGATGTCACTCGAAGGCGAGGTTCAGCTTCTTGAGCAAGCTTCCAATACAAATAAAGGAGATCCTCGCCTGAAAATATGTGGGGATCAGTTGCAGTTAACACGACCCTCGCAGTTTGATGCGAAAGCAGTTGTATCTGGGCGTCCGGCTATTGTACAAAGCGATGAGTTTGATCTCGAAGGCCCATTGATTGAGTTCGATCGTGGCCAAAATCGAGTGGCTGTTGATGGCGGCGGACAATTGACAGTTCCAGTTGCTGGCGAGGGCGCTGGTTTGGGTTCATTTGATCTCTTAGGATCTGGTGCTCCCCAAGCTCAAATGAAAAAAACCTCAGGAGTTTCCGAGCCTCTGGTGATAGCTTGGCAGGGCAGAATGGATTTTGATGGACAGACCGCTCGCTTTATTGATCGGGTGCAGACGGCCAGTGGAGGTGTGTCACTGCAAGCAGGCTTGCTCGATTGTATTTTTACGCAACCCGTGGACTTCAGCCGGCAGCAGGGCGCAGTTCCATCCCAGCAGACAGACATCGCCCAAATTAAGTGTGGGGATGGTGTTCAAATAAGTAGCACGTCTGAGGTTGATGGAAATCTGGAGTCTTGTGAAAAGTTATTTGTACGGGATCTCTTTTTCGACAGGCTGACAGGAAATGTTCGGGGAACAGGGCCGGGTCGATTAACGAGCACTCGCCGAGGCGAAGGGGGGCTGCCCATGAGTACACCTGGGTTGCCGGGGCAAGAGATTCGACAGCAACCAGTTATTTCCAAGCCATCTGAGAGTCCAGGTGTGACTTTTCTCGGTGTTGATTTTCAGAGGGGCTTTACAGGCAATGTGAATCAACGTCAGATGGAATTTCAGCAACGCGTGGAAACGATATGGGGACCTGTTGATACGTGGGACGCGAGCCTCGATCTTCATGATCCAAGGGGGCTTGCTGAGAAGGCTATTGCCGTAACGAGTGATACTTTGGGTATTGGCCAGGCACCTTCTGTTCCGGGGGTGCCGGGGCGTTCAGTCGAACTGTCAGCTGGTGGAAATGTACTTGTCGAGGGCGACTCGTTCACGGCTCGTAGTGCACGACTTTCGTTTAGTGAGGTGAAAGATCTTCTTGTTTTTGAAGGAGACGGAAGGAGTGACGCGCAGCTTTTTCGTCAGGATCGAGTGGGAGGGCCGACATCGAGTGCATCAGCTGGAAAAATTCTTTATTGGCGAAAATATAATCGTGTCGAAGTAAAAGACGCCCGATACCTTGATCTCGATCAAATTGGTGGGGCAAACATGCCCCAAATTCCACGTTAGTCCACCTTCTAGTCATAAAAATATCGAGGTGTGCCCAGTGCTGCTTACCAATAGAGCGGCAATTACCATCCGAGACTTCTGAATCAGCCCAACAGTTTTCATGTTTGATTCAGGGAACACGCCTGGCTTCAGAATCAAGCGATTTCATAATGAATGCTATGGCATCATCGCCAAAAGTAGACAGGATATCTTCCTGATTGTTTTCGTCTAGAATCGCAGTGTGTGGAATTCCAAGTGCTATTAATTTGCTGCTTAATCGGACAGCACCATCGTGCCATCTTTCGTCGTTCCTATTGCTGACAAACCACTGGTGCCGCGGCCAGTTGAGCGGATGGACATGGAGGATGGCAGTTTCTTGTCTCGCCTGTTCAGGCTCATCAAAAATTTCCCAGAGCGTATCGAATAGTTCGCCATCAACCCAGTTGTGTCCATTTCGCATGCCAAGATGAAAGTCGATTGCTGGTGCAATGGCTGCGGCTATTGGAAATTTTTCTGGATGGCGGTATGCCAATCGAAGGGCTGCCTGACCTCCCATGTCGTAGCCCAATAGTCCTACCCCTCCGGAGGTCTCACCTATGATGTGGCGGCACTCATCGAGAATAGGCCCCAGGATGTACTCCTCAGCACTCATTGTGGTGTCAAAGCGGGTCAGTTGTTGCTGAAGGCACCACGATCGTCCTATGCGAGGTGCAAGGACAGGGAGGCCTGCGCAAGCAAGTGCTTTGTGAAGTGCGGGAAAGTCTTTTGGCGATTCTTCCTGCAGGTCGTGAAGATAGAGAATAATACGCCCAGGTTGCAGAATAGTAGGGGGCGTAAATAGTTCACATAAGTGCCCTGCAACTGAGTAACATGTCCAATTTGTAGAGGCATTTGTTGGCATGTAGGATTTTGGATTATTGATGGATTAAGTACCGTTCTGATGAGACGTCGCGATATGCACATACAAAGTAAACTGAGTAGTCGTGTCGCATAAGGAGATCATAATGCAAGTTTTACTTTCTCGTGAGGAATTGTCAGAAGGTGTCGATAGGCTTGCCGCTCTTGTGCAGAACGATCGCGGCACACAGTCTCTTGTTCTCGTGGGCGTTCTTACAGGCAGTATTATGCTTGTCGCGGATCTCTTGCGTAGGCTTAATGGCTCGATAGAAGTGGGGATGGTCTCAGCAAGTAGTTATCGAGGAGTTGAAACGACTCCAGGGGAACTTGATATTCACCTTGATTTATTGCCCGATGTGTCTCAGAAGCATGTCTTACTTGTGGATGACATCTTTGATACCGGACGCACAATGGCTGCATTAGTTGAGGCGATCTATTCTCGTGGCGCAGCTTCAGTTAAGTCACTCGTTCTCTTGCGTAAGAAGAGTAGAGTCGAGGTGGTTATGAATCCAGACTATGTGGGATTCGACATTCCGAATGTGTTTGTAGTTGGTTATGGTCTCGACCACAACGGTGCGTGGCGAAATTTACCTCAAATTTGCCTGATCGATTCACCGGCGAGTTTCTGATTTGTTGATGTATAAGTCGTTGTGGTGTTGGGGTATATTTTTAAAAACACTATCCAGAGCAGCCGGTTGAAGATGCGAAGTCACTCAAAAACAACACACATGCTGGTCGCCTGTGATTATGATCCGGTAGGGAACGGCCGTCAGATTGAACTTGCTGTAACAGGACTGATAGCCGTCGGTCATCGAGTATGCGTTGTCCTTGTGTCGTCAGGTGGTGGCCTTGCAGCTCGTCTTCAGGCAGTAGGAGCTAGGGTATACGTTGTGAATAGAAGGGCAGCCATGCGCCTTTCCGTGACCTCTTGCGTTGCCGAGATCATTCGGAACGAGCAGCCTCAGACCGTGGTTGGCTGGAGTATTGAAACAGCAATAATCGTTGGTAGTGCACGAGTTCTAACAAGGCATCCGTGGCGATACATTCAACACGTATCAGAGTTATCGCTGACTGTATTGGAAGCGGCAATCGTCGCTCGAGCAGATGAAATAATTGTGACAGGAGAATCGGTTGTGCAGGCTAGTAGGGGGATGAAGTCTTTACAATCCATTAACTATGTACCCCCCGCAGCCGTTGCTTTTGATGAAATGGTCGGCCGAGATCAATTGGCTTCACAGATCGGCTTGGATCCAAGCAAAAAATGGACACTCTGTGTGGCTCCACTGGTCTCAAAATCACGAATTGACAGGCTCATTTGGGGTTTTGACCAAATGGCTGTTGCTCGCAATGATGTTGAGCACATCGTCGTCGGAACTGGTCAACTTCTTCGACGGCTGCAGCGACGTGCGTGGATCGAGGAAGTGGATACCTCAATCCACTGGTTTGAGCACCTGCCCATCCTTCCATCCCTGTTGCGGCACGTCCAATTGATTCTTCAGTCCGGGTGTGTTGCGTACGGTGGATGTTTGCTTGAAGGGTTGTCGCACGGTATTCCGGCTGTCGTGATTGACACGCCACCAAGTCGTGACGTGCTCGGTGATAGTGATGCTGGGATTCTCGTGCCTATAGTCCCAGGTAGCGAATTCGCTCGTCGGGCAACCGAGTTGCTTGAAAATGAAGAATTACAAGCACGCTGTACCTCAGCAGGCAAGCAACGTGCGCAAGAGATGTTTAATAAGGAGACATCGTTGTCCAAGTTGCTCGAAGTATTGGGTTCATAACTATCTCCTCTTATTGAGCATGCAAGGCTCTTAAATGTTGTCCAGTAAAGAGGCATCGGCAGTGTCCATTTTCATTTACAAGTCTCCCAGACTTATAAACGGCAGCGGGCATTGCAAACATTTCGGCAAGTTGAGGATTTGGTCTGTACAAGGTGATGTCTGCGTCTGCACCAACACCAAGATGCCCTTTCTGAGGCAGCCCTGCAATTTTCGCTGGAGCTGCTCTGGTAATAATGCACAACTCTTGGATTGAATACTCCCGAGAAAGAGATGCGAGTGGTGAACGTTTTTGAACGGCTGGATGAATACGACGAAACGCATCACGCCGGAAGGCTTCGTCACCAAGGAGTTGCATAAGGATAGGGTAAGCTGTGAAGTGCGCTCCATTTGGGTGGTCGGTAGAGAGTACGACCCGCCAAGGGTCATTAACCGACAGAAACCACTCAAGACCAATGGCCCACTGCCATGAGTGAATAAGATTTTTTTCTTTATATTCAATCGGCAAAACACCGCAGCCACCCTCGAGCCAGAGGTCATGGGCACTCCAGGGAACGCCAGTTGTGTGAGCAAGGTGCTCGGCCGCCTCTGGATCACCAGTCATGGCGACAGTATCACCAAAAAGTATCTGCCCCACGTCGAGAGTGAGATTTTTATTTTCATGAAAACAATCAAGAAGCGTTGAAACCCCAGAACCAAAACTGTCTGGATCAAGATCACCGCCCGTATAGCTATGAAATTGCACATGAGCGAGATGAGCAGGTACGCCATCGAGGGTCTGCATAGTTTCAAAAAGTGTCCGCCAATTTCCTGGGAGACCAAGGTGAGAAGTATGGATATGGAGTGGGTGAGGCAGTGCAGCAGCCTGAACTCCCACTGCTAGTCGTTCAAGTATGTTGCGACTCGTTAAGGTTCTTCCCGGAAGAGGTGTATCAAGATCGTGATGGTCTCCGCGACTGTCTTTCCAGAATGCAGCACCACCAGGGTTTGCTACCTTCACGCCCCATCCACTGCCCGCGCGAACAATAGAAGATATACATCGCTCAATGACGTCAGGCTGGCCAACTTCAAGAGCGTCGAGGAGCTCGGTGTTGTCTGCGGCAAGCAGGTAAAACCCTTTATCAAGGATAGGTAGATCGTTCAGCTCCATTGCAGCAAGTGAAGCCGCTCCAGTCGCAATTGCTGCATCAAAAACAGTGGTGTAGCCGAGTGATGCATAGAGCGATCCTGTTGCGTGAATGGTCGGTATAGCACTGGGCTGATTATGGTTCTGGCGGTGGGTGCCTAACTGCGGTGACATGCGACGGCCGGTGTTCACTTTTGGTCCGGCAACATGACTGTGTAGATCGATGCCACCAGGCATGACAATCAAACCCGTCGCGTCAATGTGACAAAACCGTTTTGTGTCACTCGGAGAACAGACTATTTGTCCGGATTCAACCCAAACATCGGTGACGATGCCATCGAGCCCATTTTTGGGGTCATAGATAGTTCCGCCAACGAGAACAAATGGGTCGTGAAAGGGTGATAGAGAGGAATGAGGAGATACGTCAGTCATGGTGTACTCCTACGGCGCGTCTCAATAGCTACTTGGTTGAGTAAGTCATTCAAAACTTTTTGAATGGAAGGTTGTTGAGATGTGGCGAACGGTTGTAGCGAGATCAATCTGCCATCAGATCTCAACATCCCACCCTCAGTCGAGTGGCTAAGGCTGGCACAACCAAGCCGAATACTATTCTCGTGTTGTATGAGAGGGAATGTATCAGAGATATGAATGACAGTTTTTGGGTTTGAAGACGTAGTCAACAAGTCTTTAATTCGGGAGGGCATGCGACCAATAATGAGAATGCAATCAACTTCATTTCGTTCAATGAGACGTTGTGCGTCAGCCTCTGCGGGGAGGAATTTACTTCCTGCGCTGGATGCGTACGGAATTGCACCGGTTGATCCAAACCGCCAGGTACAAACAGTAGAAGCTCCGGCACAGTTACCACCTCCTGCAGCTGTCCCGGAGTTGAGTCGTATTCCAAAGGAGGGTTTCTGATGGGCAAGTGATCGTGTGAGGTGTGAGAGGCTCCAGCTAACAAGGCCCGTCTGTTCAGTTGTTGTTGTGGAAATAAAGCCTATGCAATGAGCAGCGTCAATTGATTTCTTGAGTTGATCGGCAATGTTCCCAAGAGCACCAGATAGTCTGCTCGTTGCCTTTTGTTCAACCTGAGCCTGCACCATACGGGCCAGGCTGACCAGCTGGTTTTCTGCAACTGAAAAATGAAGATTATGCGAAGATGGAGGGAGTGCTGGTGTCGGCCCTATGCTGATAGTGCGACGAACGCCATTGTGCGGCACAGGTTGAATGAATCGCTCAATAAAGCGGGGACTATCGGCGATTGGATCGCAGCCCCAAAAAATAGCCAAGTCGGCACGGTCACGCAGTTCTTCGAAGTCGGCGGTTACGTCACCAACTCGGATTGCTGTTGGTGCCGTGAGGATGGAGGTTTCAGATGCATTGGCATCAATGGCAGCGTGTATCCTCTCAGCTAATGTGCAGGCAATCTGAATGGTATCGACTGTTGTAGAAACAAGACCTGTGATGAGTGGTCGTCGCGATGAAAGCAGTCGCTGGGCAGCCATGTCGATTGCCTCAGTCAACGGTACGTTTTTGCCATCGATCACTGACTCTGGTCGCAACTGACCATGAGCAAACCAGTTGTCAGCGAGTGCGCATCCAGTACCCAATTCAATACTTTGAGTGGTTAAGTCTTCACAAAGTAATTCGCAGCCACCACAGACAATTGGTGTGCTATGCCCTTCATCGAGCGATAAATCGGGCGTATTTTTTTTCGACGATTTCACGATTGTAGCACTGTCCAGCTAGGATGGAATTGAGAAGGAGTTCCGTGATCCCGATGAACGAAATCATCAAATATCTCTACCAAGAGATGTTACACCGAAAGAAACTACTGATATCAAAATATAACTAAGACAATCCCTGGAGGGGCCCGTCGCTACAAAAGTCAGGATTGCCGAATCGAGACAAGTTTGTAAGCCCCATGCCATGAGCAATGGATAACAGCAGTCGATTATGTGGTACGCCACCAGTACCGACCATTCGGCCACCTTTGAATCCAAGCCCGCGGCCAATGAAAGCCCATGGGATATCTTTGTGGGAGTGCGAATTGCCCTCACCGAGTTCATTTGTCCAAAGGATAGTCGTATGATCGAGCATAGAACCATTTCCTCCCGGCTCTGGTGTTTCAGCTAGCCGCCGGGCAAGGTGTGCAATTTCTGAAGCATACCAAGTGTTGATTTTGGTAAGTTTTTCTTGAGCATCGGTATCAGAGTTTGGCTTGTGCGAAAGCGTATGCTGTCGTTCCTGAATACCTAGCCAGGTCATGCTCGCCTGCCCAACCGAATTTGTGAATTGAAGGGTCGCTACCCTCGTGAAGTCAGCTTGAAATGCAGCCACAAGTAGTTCGGTTTGCATTCGGCTTATTTTCGGCATTTGTTCATTTTGCTCGATAATTCCTTCTTCCAGGATGGGCGTTGGGTGAGCATCATCTGCATGGCTTTTCTTCAGTTCGCGTTCAAATTGTCGGACCATGTCCGTGTGCTCTTCAAGAAGTTGGCGGTCCTCGGAAGGCAGATGGTTTGCAAGTCTGGCAAGATCACCACGAACCTCATCAAGAACACTTTTCAAGTTCTCTCGGTCCTTGATCTTGCCGTAAAGCTTATTGAACATCTGGTATGGATCATCAATCGGTGCAAGTGGTTTATTTGGTCCTGCATAGACCATGCGTGTCCAAGTGTCAGCCTTGTTGGGAACGAGTACACCAAACTCAAGTGAACGAAAACGTGTTGTCGTTGCAGTATCGTTTTGCAAGTGCTCAGCGATTTCTTGATCAATAGACTTTCCACTAGCCCATCCAGCAGGAGTATGGCTGCCTCCCTGAATGTTTCCTGGAAAAAGTTCGATGCCAGTCAGGAGGCACCCAATGCCTCGCATGTGCCCGTCTCCGTCCCCACGGATTTGATTATGAACCCCTTTTACAAGAAGTAGTTGATCTTGAACGAATTCAAATGGAGTGAGAATTGATGGCAGAGTATTTTGTTGTGAAGTAGGTAAGTCAGGACTGAACAAACCGGGACTTCTTGGCCAAAAATTTTCTTTTACGACGCCATCGGGAGTAAAGACTATCACGAGTCTTCGCTTCTTTTTCTGCGCAGCATTTGCGTCAGCCGCCATGCTTGAAAGATTGCCAAGGTAAGGCAATGCAGCTGGTGCTATACCAAGGCGTCTAAGAATGTTACGTCGAGTTAACATAAGTGCAATTTCAAGGGATATATTTTTTGAAGAGGAGGCCGAAGGACCAACGCGTACATCGTGACTGCGTTCTCCGAACCATTATAACTTCGACATCACCATTTCCACTACGAGGCTAATCTTTACAAAGTGCTTGTAGTAGGCTTCGTCATGACGAGTGCGATTTCAACAATTAATTTACGGATGGAGTAGTTCTTTGAAATAAAACGATCTGTGAGTTCTCCAAGTGCATCGCTGCCCCAGGCCCTTAGAGGCTGTTTGGCAAGTGCATGGAAAAGACTTTGGACAAAGGTTTCAGAAGCATCTCTATTTGTGGCCAAATAGTGTCCTAGCTCTCGCCCGCCGTAAAAAAAAGCTTCTTTTCCGGTTCGTGGTTGGTAGTTTCCCGTCGCGTTAATTGGCATGTCATGACCATCACGATGCTCTGTTGTCCGAAGTCGGCCGAGTGCATCGTATTCCTCTAATACAAATCCAAGAGGATTAATCATTGCGTGGCAGGTCTGGCAGGCAGATGCCTTGGTCTGTAGCGAAATTCTTTCTCTCGTTGTTAGGTCAGGATGAACGTCCGCCGAAAGTGGGGCGATAGCATTTACTGGTGGTTGGAGAACGTTGCCAAGGATATTACGGGCAAGGAATACACCTCGGTGTATCGGAGATGTGCTATCTGCGTAAGACAGTACACTCATCATATAAGGATGCGTGATTATTCCGACTCGTTGTCCATCGTCTATCCTTACCGGCTGAAATGGTGAGTTTTCATTCAAATGGATATGAAAAAGTGGAGCAATAGAATCATTGAGAAAGACGGTGTCCTCAGTAAAGAATCTTCGATAGTCAGAATCTGTTCCCCATACAACATCATCAAGAAAAAGCAGCAGGCTTGTTCGCATAGCTACAGCAGCTTCCTTTGAAAACTCTGAGAAATGTTTGTGATCCTTTACTACATCAGGTCCATTTTCGATATGTAGCCAATGGAGTAGGAATTCCAAAACTTTTGCTTTTGTTCGGCTGTCATACAGCATGCGATCAGCCTGCTGACGAATCTGGTTGTCCGTTACGAGTTTGCCGGTTTGAGCAACATTTAAAAGCTTTTGGTCAGGGATCGAATCCCAAAGGCAAAATGACAACCTGTTTGCAATAACATACGGAGGAAGGGCTTGTGCCGTTTTGTTTTCTACTTCGTGATACAAGAATAAAGGCGAAGTAAGTGTTCGTAGCAACGACTGTCTGAGTGCTGTGTCGAGGTCCGAGCTGGCCGAAAATGACTCCAAAACAATCTGTTTTCGAATCATTTCTGTAAGTGGTGCACGGAAAGCTTTTTCAGCAAATGTCACAGCGAAATTTTCAAGTTTTACCTTACGATCGGCTGCATTTCGTCGCACACTCGCAAGTTCATCGATGTGTTTGAGGCAATAGTCGGCTGTGTCTAATGCCGCCATGGTTGTGGCCGTGAACCACTCCTGCGATATCAAGCTGCCGCGTTCGTACCCAACTGATGCGTCGTCCGGCGGAAAAGAGGTTGGAAGAACATAGGTTTCAGGGCTTGTCGTCGGAGATAAGCATCGCTCTGGGATGACTTGAGCCACACCATAAGGAGGTTTCCAAAGTAATTCTATAAAGGCATCAGTGTTTGGGTTGTCTTGACCTGCTTTTGCCACTCCTTGTCGGCCTTTTGAAAACTCAACCCGTAATGGGACCGCGCGGCTGCCAAGTAACGTGATGCTCGCTCGATACTGTTGCTCGTTTCCAGACTTTACGGTGGCATCAATCAACGGTTCAGTCGCTTCTGTTTCGTTCACAAAGACCCGAACGGCTTGGTTGGTGCGGACTATAAATTCATATCGCCCCGTTTCGGGAGGAATCACCGAGCCATCCCAGCGGATAGAGAATCGTTCAGGCTGGATTTTTTCTGGTGAGGGACTCGCTTCTCCGAAAAAGAATTGAATCTTTGGGTCGAGTCGTTCCAGAACGCATGAACGTTTACTAAACTTTCTCGAGTCAAAGTATTCCGCCCGAAGCCCCCTTTGTTTCTCTGCCGTTGGGTGCGGGCGCCGAAAGCTTCCAATGATGTCGGCCAAAGACTCCCGCATCTGTCGTACTGTAAGCCGGGATAGTTCTAGTCGGGCTTTCTTGTTTTTATCTTGTGCAATGAGGGAATAAAAAGATGAGTGAATTGTTTCAGCGATATGTTTCGCAGATTCACCAGTCACCTGTGAAGGATCATCTTCAGGCATCGTCTTGTCGATGTAAGAAACAAGTTGATTGACTGAAAGGTTTCCTTGAAGAGGGTCTGGGTAGGAATCGCTGCCCTCTCCATTGTCCCCGTGGCAACGACTGCAGTGTTCACGAAATAAGATAAGACCGTTTTGCTCTTGAGTGCAAGCGTCCTTCGTTGTCGCAATGCAAAGCAAGAAAAGAGTGAGGAAAATTTTTTTCTTTCGTGTCGTCATGTTAGCCGTGCGAATTTCAGGAATTCGGCTTCCAAGGCCCACTTCATCAGTAGAGTCGAGAACCCGTTCTAAGCGACCTGAGCCTACGTCGGAATAAGTTCACTATTTCCTATGTAATAGCGTGAATTTTCAAAACACAACAGGAACTTGTAAAAGCTAGTCGTCGTATTCTTCAGGTCTGGCAAACACGAGCCGGCCGGCTGATGTTTGGAGCGTGCTGGTGACGCTCACGATCGCAGACCGGCCAATCATCTCACGGCCGTGTTCAACAACAACCATTGTGCCGTCATCGAGAAATCCAACGCCCTGACTAGGTTCTTCACCCTGTTTCACAATTTTTACATCTATCATGTCGCCAGGAACGTATGACGGCCTTAAGGCAACGGCAATATCATTTACATTCAATGCAGGTACGCCACGGACTCCAGCAATTTTCATGAGAGTTGGTTCGTTGGTAATAACCCGTCCTCCAAGATTACGAGCCAGCTCAACTATCTCAGACTCAACAGATGTGCCGGCAGAAAGTGATCCTAGATGACTAAGGATTTCGACATCAATAGTTGGCGTGCCACGTAGCCTTTCAAGGACGTCGAGTCCTCGCCTTCCTCGCATTCGCTTCGGCTTCTCAACAGCATCTGAAGTCTGTTGAAGCTCTTCCATAACTGATCCGGGAACGACGAAACGACTCTGAAATAGACCGGTATCAGCGAGTTCAGCGATACGGCCGTCCACGATGGCACTCGCATCGAGTACGTTCGGTCGTAGCCCACGCACGTCTCGAGCGAATTCCACATACGGAATAATAAAACGAAAATCATTTCGCGTCTGCATGAGCACACTTGTCGAAACATAACAAAGGAGCATGCCAAGAATGAGAGGCAGCCAAGGGAGTATCGGTGAGTTTGAAAAAGAGGCGATAAGGGGGCTCAATGCAAGAACAGCTACATACGTTAGGAACACGCCGATGAGGAGCCCGAAATAGACGGATGTGATGACGGTTAAATCTTTTCTCCGAATGAAAGAGTCAATCAGAATTGCAGCCAGCGGTATGCCGATCATTGACAGCAAGACAACCCACGGTACCCAGTCAGGTGCGGATCTTACCGAGGGTGAGTTTAAGATCAGAACAGCGATGCCAAGAGACACCATGCAAAACAGTGAGCGGAGTATTATGAGTGCCATTGGATATATTTCAATTTAAAGGTGGATAAACAGAGTCGATAATGGAGATCGCAGGCGTTAGAAGGAAATGTCTGCACATCCAAAATATTACCATGCCAGAAAAATTGAGGCGCGACGTTTTGGCTCAATTGCGGTAGAAAGCGAAGTCGTCGGCAATTTTGCAGCATAAACCTATTTTTCGAGCCGGTACGCTGCGTCTCGGTTGAAGAAACGGTCGGTCATGCCTGCGATGTAATCAGCGACACTTCGTAGCACTCCGACAGTTTCAGATCGCTGGAAATAGCCCGATGGTAATGCATGTGGAGCTTCACAATACCAGACGAATAAATCACGCATCTTCTCTTGTGATTGTTGCCGGATCTTCATGACTTGATCACTTCGGTAGACTCGCTGGAACAAAAATTCCTCTAGCTCTTGTTTGCCTTGCTGAATTTTCTGGTTATGCATTACAAGCCGATTGCCTTCAGCGGATGCTTTCTTGATGCTGTCGACGGAGGTGTCGCTCATGGTGCGTAATCGAGAAGAAGTTTCTGTAACCAGTCCAGCTACTTGTAATTCAATAAGTTCATGAAGCACTGCTCTCCTTAGTAAGAGTGGATCAAGTTTCCCGTGCTGAGAATCAACATGTTCAGCCGCTTTCGCAACAAGCGGAAGTTCGAGTAATTCGTTGAGTTGCACGAAACCCAACTCAATGGCATCATCTGCATCGTGCGTGTCATAGGCTATTGAATCGGCAGCATCCACTACTTGTGTCTCAAGTAGTGGAGGTGGAGCAGTTGGTAGTTTTGCTCTGACAGATTGTGCATCTAGGACTTCTTGGGAAAGGTTAAGCCCAGGGAAGCCAGGGTATCGCTGTTCAAGCAATGTCATGATTCGAAGAGCTTGGCGGTTGTGGTTGAATCCACCGGCTTCTCGAAGCAATTCATCAAGCGTGTCTTCCCCAGCATGGCCAAGTGGCGGATGCCCGATGTCGTGGCCAAGAGCGAGGGCTTCTGCGAGATCTTCATTTAACGCAAGAGATCGAGCGAGCGTTCGGGCGATACTTGTGACTTCCAGTGTGTGGGTGAGTCTGCTTCGGTGGTAATCGCCAGGGTAATCAGTAAAAACCTGTGTTTTATGAGCAAGCCGTCGGAACGCAGCGGAGTGCACAATGCGATCCCGATCACGCTGATAGGCGCTTCGGAAGGGATGGGGACTTTCTTTATGTGTGCGGCCTGCTGAGTCGATTGCATGCATGGCATGCGGTGCAAGAATAGCTGCTTCACGAACCTGCCAATTACACGGTAGTTGCATGATCGTGCAATGCTCTGCATTGTCTCCAGTTTTCCGGGTCATAGACAGGCTCTCAATTGGTCCCATAAGTCATCTAGGGCCTGGGGAAGTACCCTCACTCCAGCAACACTGGTCATAAAATTTACATCACCAGGCCATCTCGGTACGAGATGCCAATGCAAATGTCCTGGTACTCCAGCACCTGCAACCTGACCAAGGTTCAGTCCAATGTTGAAGCCTTGTGCTTCAATTGCTTTTGTCAGTCGCTGGCACCAGACAGCCAGTAGCTGTTGGAGGTCGAGTAATGCGGGTGCATCAATTTCCAGCAGCGTAGCTTGATGTTGAAGGGGTGCAATAAGGAGATGACCATTCGTATACGGATAGCGATTCAGAATCACGAGGCTCTGGCTCGTTCGTTCTAGAACGCCAAGATCATGATCATGGTTTTTCGATAAGGCTGCGGCACGGCAAAGAAAACAGCCTTTATCGGCTCCAGACCGCCATGCGTCCGGTTCCGGCAAGGTACCGGTTTCAACATTCCCCTTGATATAAGACAATCTCCATGGAGCCCATAGGGTGTCAGGATGTTTGGAGTATTCAGCCATAAGTCTTTGTTGAAGAATAAAACATAATTATCGTTAAACTATGGTACCTGAATCCTATGAAAAGTGGTGCTTGTTCGAGATGACTGCGTTTGATTGCCGCAAGGCAAATATAAAACAGGGTGCGAGAGAGGAGTACGTTTGTGAGCTTCAAAGTCGACCTAGATGTCTTTGCCGGGCCTCTCGACCTTTTGTTGTATCTCGTAAAAAAACATGAGGTCGATGTCACCGAAGTACCGATTGCCAAAGTGACAGAAGAGTTTGTCGCTTACCTCGAGGTATTGGAGGAGTTGGCGATCGATCAGGTCGGTGAATTTGTTGAATTAGCCAGTGTTTTGCTGGAGATTAAAGCACGAGCTCTTGTGCCTCGGCCAGAAGAACAAGAAGAGGTAGTTGAACCAATTCGTGAAGACTTGGTTGAGAAATTGCTTGAATACAAACAGTTTCGAGATGCAGCGGTGTTACTGGAGGACCGGGCAAGGGAGTGGGAATCACGGTTTATTCGTTCTCATACGGAGGAGTTGCCGCGGAAGGGTCCACCAGCAACGATTCACTTTGCAGATGCGCAGGTGTGGGATCTTGTGGGAGCCTTCACACGAGTTCTTGAACGCCAAGAACGAAGAAAACCACGACAAATCATTCAAGATGATACGCCGATTGAAGTGCATATTGAACGTATTGAACAAGAACTTAAAGATAAAGGGAAAGTTGCGTTCACATCGTTTTTTGATGACGACATGCCGCGGATGCGAGTAGTAGGAATCTTTCTTGCCGCCCTGGAACTTGTTCGCCGTGGCACATTAATCACTAGGCAGAAACACCTGTTTGATGAAATTTGGTTGGAGTACCGCTTGCCGACAGAGTCAGTGTCAGAAGGACTTTCATGATTGACAATGCTCCGGTTCGATCACTCTCGCATAAAGGCCTTACGGTCGAAGGCTATTCCCGAGCGGCTGTCCAGAGTTACTGGCGCGTGCCTGAATTGAAGCTTGGCTTTGACCTTGGTGGCCAGCCGTGGGGTTTTATGGCAACGTCTACCTGGTTCATTAGTCATACTCATCTTGACCACATTGCAGCGTTGCCGGTGTATGTTGCTCGCCGCCGCATGATGAAAATGGATCCACCAACGATCTATGTGCCTGAGAAGTCTATTGGGCGAATTGAGAGACTTTTACGTGCGGTATCAGATCTCGATAAAGGTCGGCTCCCTTGCACACTTCTTCCGGCTTGTCCCGGGGAAGAGATCGAACTTTCCCGAGAGCATGTTGTAACAGTGTCGAGTACGTGCCATACGCTCCCAAGCGTGGGCTATGTTGTCTGGGACCGGCGTCGCAAACTCAAGAATGAATATCAGGGTCTTTCAGGTAATCAGATTCGTGATCTACGGCTTTCGGGTACTGATGTGACCGATGAGCTGCGCACCCCACTGATTGGATACCTTGGTGATTCCAATCCGGATGGATTAGATCGGTGTCCAGCCATGTATGAAGCAATGATTTTAATCACAGAGATGACGTTTGTTGCGAAGAGTCACCGCCGTGAGAATATTCATAAATACGGCCACATGCACCTCGAGGACTTTCTTGCTCGTCGAGAACGCTTTCAGAACGAGGTGATTATTGCAGCTCATTATTCCACAAGATATACGGATGAACGCATCAGGCAAATACTTTCAAAGAGGTTGCCAGATCTATTAGATGGCCGCCTTCAGGTGTGGCTGTGAGCAGTTGTATTCGGCATGCCTATGTTCACGTACCCTTTTGTCGTCATCGCTGTGGTTATTGTGATTTTACGTTAGTAGCTGGACGAGACGATCTTTTTGATGACTATTTCACAGCCTTAGGTGTTGAACTAAAGCGGCTTAGCCAGCCAATCGAATTGGACACACTGTATCTCGGAGGTGGTACCCCGACGCATCTGGGGCCCGACGGTGTGAAGCGTTTGTTTTCAGAATTTCATGACGCCTTGCAGCCCTCACCAGTCGCCGAGGTGACGATCGAAGCGAATCCGTTAGACGTTACCGAAGCTATGATCGAAGCATTTCATGCGTGTGGGATTAATCGGGTAAGCCTAGGTGTTCAGTCTCTTAACGCAATAACACTCGAAAAACTTGATCGTGACCATCGAGAGAGTGATGTGCGGCGGGTGATGGATCTGTTAAGGGAATCTGACTTAACGGTAAGCGTCGATCTCATAATAGCTGTTCCGGAGCAGACGCTTGATCTGGTTGCTCGCGATGTTGAGGAGATTATTTCCCTCTGCGCCCATCATGTTTCTGTCTACTGTTTGACGTGGGAGGTAGGAACTGCTTTTTGGGGAAAGCGTGCACGGGGAATGCTCACTCCAGTTGTCGAAGATCTTGAACGAGAAATGTATGAGTTGGTGATAGATCAGTTGTCCGTTGCGGGATATCAGCAGTATGAAGTCTCAAACTTTGCTCAGCCGGCTATGACCTGCCGGCATAATGAAGCCTATTGGGATTGCCGGGCATGGGAAGCATTTGGTCCCGGAGCCGCTCGGTTCGATGGACGAAAAAGAACGACAAATGTGAGAAGCGTGAGTGCATGGATACTAAAACTACTCAATGATCGAAATGTTACCGGCGATGTTGACACGATGACGTCAGAGGGAGCTGCTCGAGAAAGACTCGTTCTTGGTCTTCGCCGACGATGTGGTGTAGACCGCCTGGCATTCTTTGAAGCAAGTGGTTTTGAGGTTGATGATTTAGCCAAGAAGCCAATTCAAGAATGGGTTGCCGCTGGCTTTGCCGAAGATGACGGCCGCCGCATTCGACTGACTCGTTCTGGCATGCTGTTGTCAGATTCGCTTTGGTCAGCCGTGTTGTGAAGGCTAGTCTCTTGCAATGGCTGCAGTTAAGTCGATCAATGCCTTTTTTCCATCAGCAAAATACATCAATGTATTGTCTGCGGCAAAAAGTGGATTTGGGATTCCAGCAAAACCAGGCGAAAGCGATCGCTTGATCACAATGACTGTTTGCGCTTTATCAACATCGAGTATGGGCATGCCTGCAATTGGGCTATCGGGATCATTCCGAGCAGCAGGGTTCACGACGTCGTTGGCACCGATAACAATGGCCACATCGGTTTCAGGGAAAGTGGGGTTAATATCATCCATTTCACAGAGTTGTTCATACGGTATATCGGCCTCAGCGAGCAGCACGTTCATATGCCCTGGCATTCTGCCGGCAACCGGGTGGATCGCATACGCAATAGATGTGCCTCGCTCTTCAAGGACATCAGCGAGTTCCCGGACCGCATGCTGTGCTTGAGCGACAGCCAAACCGTAGCCTGGCACAATGACAACACGATCTGCCTGCTCAAGTACCATGGCTAATTCTTCAGTGTCCGCAGACTTTATCTTGCCAGCATAGACTTCGTCAGCATCGATGGTAGTGGTCGTACCCAGGCCACCGAACAGGACGCCAACGAGTGAGCGATTCATGGCCCGACACATGATAGCCGTCAAAATGAGGCCACTCGCTCCAACAAGTGATCCAGCAATTACTAGAACAGAATTATCGATAACAAAACCGGCGGCTGCAGCGGCTAGCCCCGAGTAACTGTTGAGTAGGCAGATAACCACTGGCATGTCAGCTCCCCCGATTGGAAGCGTGAGGGTGACTCCAAGGGCGGCTGCAACAAGTACAAGAAGAAGGAAGAACAGTAGCTGGGACGTGCTGAACACTCCCCACATGAGAAAAAGAGCAACGAGTGCAAGAGCCAGACTAATCCATTTTCTATTGGGGTTGTCCCATGGCTTCTTAAATTGTGGCAACTCGTGAAGTTTCCCGAATGCGACAAGACTTCCGGTCAAAGTAACCGATCCAATAAAGCACGCTAGACCGATTGCGATTGCAAATTGCGTCCAGGGCTCAAGCGAAGCGACTGCGACTGCTTGGCGAGTTTCTTCTCCAAATCTGGCAATGGCTCGAGTGCTGGTTAGTTCGGCCGCAGCAACGAGCATTGAAGCAGCACCACCAAATCCATTGAGGAGAGCAACCATCTGCGGCATCCCTGTCATTGGCCAGCGAATCGCCATTGTTGCGCCAATACCACCACCAATACCAGCAAAGAGAACCAGTAAGAGAAGCGGCCAGAAGCCATGAGTAGCAATGCTCATGGTGACAGGTTGTTCGAAGCAGGCAGCCAATATTGCGATAGCCATGCCTGCGGCACCGAGAAGGTTGCCACGAACAGCCGTCCGCGGCCCACTCATCTGCTTGAAAGCAACAATGAACAGCATTGAGGAGGTGAGGTAGGCGAGATTGATCCATGCCTGGCTCGACATAAGAAATCCTTTTTTAGATAACAGAAAGAGTGGAAGCGATAACCAGTTGGGCTACTTCTTTTTCGGGTTAAACATTTCAAGCATTCTGTGCGTTACAACAAAGCCTCCGGCTACGTTAATCATTGCGAGCAATACTGCTAGAAGCCCGAATAGGGTTCCAAATCCTGTTGTGAGGCTGCCGGCGACAACCAGGGCACCAACAACCGTGACACCAGAAATTGCATTTGACCCACTCGTTAAAGGAGTATGAAGACGTTGTGGAACTTTTGTAATGACTTCAAAGCCAACCCACATCGCGAGCAGAAAGACTGTAAGGAGCCGGATGAATCGGGAGGCCGGATCTTCACCAGGAGTTGGTGTAGTTGCCAGAACCGGCAGTACGTTGGCAAGCAGAGCAATATTCATAACGTGATCTCGTGTATGTACAAGAGGAAGATTTCAGGTGATAGTTAGGAAGATGAAGCGTTTCCGGTGTCTTCTTGTGAAGGTGATTCACAGGCCAATTGTGGCATTCCAGCCAAGTCTCTCACCCGGGCGTGAACAACTTCTCCGTTCTGAGTGACCAGTGTTTCTCTGCAGATTTCGTCATCTGATGTTTCCTGAGGGAAACCACAGCTAACAAGATGGTTCAAAAAGGTAACAATGTTTTTTGAGTAGAGTTGACTGGTGTGCGTGGCGACTTCAGCTGGAAGGTTGGTTGGGCCAAGAATTGTAATGCCGTTGAAGCATGTTGTTTCGCCTGGAGTGGTCATCTCGCAATTACCCCCTCGCTCTGCTGCGAGGTCTACAATCACGCTTCCTGGCTGCATGCCCTCAACCATTACTTTGGTAATGAGTATCGGTGCCGGCTTGCCCGGTATAAGGGCTGTCGTGATGACAAGATCACATTCCGCTATGACTTTACCAAGTAGTTCTTGTTGCTTTTTATAAAAATCGTCCGTCATGGCCTTGGCATATCCGCCCTTGGTTTCGCTCGATTCCGTTTCTAGGTCGAGCTCGACAAATTTTGCCCCGAGACTCTCTACCTGTTCTTTCACTGCAGGCCGAACGTCATAAGCAAGAACCTGAGCGCCAAGCCGTTTGGCAGTCGCGATCGCCTGAAGCCCAGCAACGCCAGCTCCAAGAATGAGTGCCTTGGCAGGACGAATCGTTCCAGCAGCGGTTGTCATCATTGGTAGGATTTTCTTAAGTGCCGTAGCTCCAAGAAGCACAGCTTCGTACCCTGCAATATTTGCCTGGCTCGATAAGACATCCATGCTTTGAGCGCGAGTAATACGAGGAACGAGTTCCAATGCGTAGATAGTTGCTCCAGTCTTGGCGTCTTCAAGACACGCTTGGCAGCTGCCGAGTGGGTCAGCCATACCAATAA
>WLWE01000435.1_pt1 | contig 36077 bp, 19 predicted proteins | sample 6718301 | NCBI WGS metagenome assembly WLWE01 (sample SAMN12718691, study PRJNA515312) | sponge metagenome | isolation source: marine sponge | host: Mycale hentscheli | place: New Zealand: South Island, Marlborough, Capsize Point | collected 2003-05-01
TTATCTTCTATGTATTCTTTTGCTTCTTCAACAAACTTCTGACATCCATCTCTAGACTCCTCAATTCTTTTATAAGTTCTAAAATGTAAATCCGCAACGTGAAATATTTTTTTTACCATAAACTTATGTTTTTAATAATTATAGGGAATATTCCCCAAAAAGACAATTAATTAACTAATTGTTGTTTTATTTAGTTGTCTTAAACAAATACCATTATAGTAAAAAAGTACTTTATTTATTCAATTAAAAACACTATATTTGTATGAGATAAGTTACATAAATTAAAAAATAAATCATATTTTATTAGAAAAGTGATAGAAGATAAAATAAATGAGAAAAAAATAGTATTATGAAGAAAATTAAGAACGATAAAATAATTAACGATATTTTCATAAAATCATCATCTTTTGATAGTAAGAATAAAAAATTAATAAAAGAAAATGGTGTGGTTTTCACAGATAAAAAGATTTGTGATATGATAATAAAACAAATTAACCCCAAAATAGACGAAATAGTGTGTGAACCAAGTGTTGGTAAGGGTGTGTTCGTATTTTCATTGTTTGAATTTTTTAGAAAAAAACACACAGTGGAAGAAATAGTTCATTTTTTTAACCATAATTTATATTGTTATGAGATAAACAATGATTTTTTATTAGTTTTTAAGGAACTGGTGATAGACTATTTTAAGTGTTTAGGATATCAAGGTGATATATTATTTAATAATGTTATTGAAAATGATTTTTTATTACAAAATAAAACCTTTGATGTTATTATTGGGAACCCTCCATATGTTAGAATACAGAATATTGAAACTATTTATTTAAATGAATTAAAATCAGAATTAAAATCTATTTCATTGGGTAACATAGATTTATATTACGCATTTTTAGAAAAATCTTTATTATGTTCTAAAAGGGTCGGTTTTATAATACCTAATTCATTTATTAAAACAAAATCTGGTGCATTCATTAGAGATATTATTAAAGATAGATTATCATATATCTATGATTTTAAGAGTAGTAAAGTTTGGGATAATATCTCAACATATACATCAATAGTTATTTGTGATGAATACCCTTCGGATCAAGTTCAGTATCAAACTAACAACAACTCTATTAATAAAAATAAAAACGAATTATCGAATAATAAATGGATATTCGAAACCTTAGAAGTTGGTAATGAAAAGTTAGTGAATATGGTTAACCGTTATTCTGGTGGTTTAGCAACCATTAAAGATGATGTGTTTAAAATGGATTCATATGATGATTCATATTGTTATAAAAACGGTCAAATGATTGAAAAGGGTATATGTAAAAAATATATAAAAGCAACGAAAAGTGAGGGGTTTAATGACTACGAATATATTATATACCCATATGTAGATGGTGATGTGATTAATGAACAAACGATTATGGAACAATACCCCTTATGTTATCAATATCTATTAAGTAGGAAATCTGAACTCTTATCAAGAGATAAGGGTAAGACATCTAAGTATGAAAGTTGGTTTGCTTACGGTAGAAGACAAGGTTTGTTAAGAAGGTCTATTGGTGATTGTATTATATTACCATTAACATTCCTTAAATCTAGGGAGATACATTATATTGAAATACCTGACGGTGAGGAGTGTTTAGTATTGTCAGGTATCTTAGTTGATATTAAGAGTGGTATGAAAGACGATTTCATTAGAACCATAAAAAGGGATAAATTCTATACATATTGTGAATTAAATAATAAAACCCTACCCAACAAAGGTGAATCTGATGATGTATGGTTATCTTTAACTTCTACAACAATAAAGGAATACATGTATTAATGTGTTCCTTTATAATTAGATTCTTTAATTATGATATTCTTAATAGGGTTTTCATTAAATAAAGATTTAACCTCTTTTTTACTTAGACATTTTTCTACCCCATCAATCTCAAAGATTATATAAATCTCATCAACGTTAAATTTATAATTAGCGCCACTCTTTGTTAAAAAGAATGGTGTGTTAGACTCGATTTCTTTAATATTTTCGTTTTGTTTAAAATATGGTGATTTGCTTGGTAAAAAATTAAATAACTTTATATTAATTCCATCTAATCCAGATAATCTTGTTATGTCTGAATTAATACTGTTAAGGGTATTAACTTTATTTTGTAATAAATTAGATGCGGGGGCTTTAATTAAAATAATCTCAATCAACTCATCACCCTTGTAAACACAAACATCAACAGGAAAATATTTTCCCCATAATATTTTACTTTCTGGGATTCTAACTTCCGTCTTAAACGTACAATCAATATAATCCGAATGGTTTTTTAAAGTTTCTACCACCACGTCATTAATTGTGTTTTGTCTATTCTTACCTCTCGATTCCGAAATGGTATATGATTGTTTATATATTCTAAATATTTGTTCGGGCGTAAATGTAAATTTACTTATATTATTCTCTTCTTCCATAATTCAAATATAATAAAAAAAGGTGAAATATTAAAGTCTCACCGCATTTTTTTTTAATTTATCCAAACATCTCTGGATTTTCTAACTTAAACTTAAACATTTCATCTACAATGTTTCCATAATCATCACATTTGATAATCTCATAGTTTGGGTTTTCTTCATTAAACCATACTAAATAAGAATCCCCCAATTTAAGGTTGGTATTTCTCTCTACTATCTTCCTATAAATGTTTAATTGTAGTGAATAGGTTTCATACTCACAATCATCCAACATATATAAAATGTGATTTAACTTATTACCAAAATCATTTTTCATATTTAGTTTGGTATTGGTTTTCCAATCCCATATCTGTAAACATTCATGTTTTACATTCCAAAACAATTGGTCAATCATACCCGTAAGATTTAACTCACTATCCCCAACAACCAACTCTGACTTAACAGGAATTAGTTTACCAGATGCAACTGAATCATTATAGAAGTTTAATGCATATTGTTTCATTACATTAAATGTTTCCTCTATTTCAGTGAATTGTAACCCTTCTGGACTTTTATCTGGATAAGGGAAAACTCTATTACTCATATAATTCTCAATGTAATCATGTAATGTGGAACCCTCAAAGGTTGCATGATTGTTTTTATACTTCCAATCTCTTTTAACCTGTTCTTCTGTAACCCACTCACTTTCTGGTTTTGGTTTTGAGTAATCTGGTCTACCATATTTATCTCCCTCCATAGGATAGAAGTTTTGTTTGTGAGCATATTTGTCAGCCATAGATTTAGCTTTATACTCATAACCTTGTTTCAATGCCCATTTATCTGGCTTATCAACATTACCCTCAAATGGTTTCTTAAACTTACCCAAAAAACCTGTACAAGAAATTGTAGGTTTTCCATCTATATAATATTTGTGTGGCTCATCATAATATTTGATATGATTAAACTTTGCCAATTCTAGTATTGTATCCATATATTAGATATTTATTATGTAAAGATAAGAATTATATTGGTAAAAAGAAAGAAATATGAATATTAGTATAGTAAAAATATTAAAACATATAGAAGATAGTGTTAACGATTCTAGTATGTTTGGAAATGACAACATAGATGATAATTATATTGACGGAATCATGAATGATCGATATACTTTTGAGGATTTTTATAATGTGGTTGATGCTCTTAATTTCGTTAGTGGTGTAGAAAACTTAGATAGGTTGATTGCAACATTTTGTATTAATTGGAAATTATGTAGTGGTGATTGGGATAGGTTTATATCTGGTGAATTAAAATTAGAAAACCCAAAAAAACAAGAATACAATATAGAAAATACATATATCGCAAGTGTTTCTAAAACTGAGGTTGGATATACAGATTCTTATCTACCATCTGCAGCTCTTTGGTCAGCAATGGAATATGATATATCTATGAGTGAAACGGCTGAAGAAATATTAGATATATGGGATAATAATTGGGAGATAGTATAATTACAACATACTCTCTTTTATCTTACCCGCATTTTTCAATATTCTAATAATACCTTTCTTACCTAATTTTTGATATACATCACTGATGTCAAAACCATCAGGCATCTTAACAAGTAATACTCTATTATGTAATTTTGTATTATTTAATTCTTTATATAACTTAACAGCGTCTCTATACGCATCACTATCTAAAACAATAACCACCTTAGCAGTTAGTTTAGTTAAAAGACAATCTAATATGTGGTCGTTTAATACCTTCCCTAATAATGGAATACTATTTGGTATTGGAATGTGGTCGAATACTCCTTCTACAATATAAACATTACTATCCCAATTTATCTTACCTTCATTAAAGATAATGTCCATCTTAGAAACTTCTGGATTTTTATACTTCATCTTAGTAAACCCATAACTCCTTCCTAAGAAATAGTTTATGTCCCCACTTTTGTCGATACTTGGGACAATTATTCTACCAGCATAATCACCATCGGTTGCATAACCCAATTCATATCTCTTGATTAAACCCATACAGATATTCCTCTTTTTAAGGTACTCAATAGCTTTACCATAGTCGTAACTACCATCATCCTCAGATAGTGGCTTATACTCATTAGGAAGACCATCTATGGTTAGTTTCTCTTCTTCACCATCTACTACCTTTGGTTGAAATGGGTTGATGAGGTTATATCTCTTTAGATGATTTCTATTACCGTAGTTTTTGATTAGTTTTCTTACCGTTCCGTGTGTTCCATTGGTTTCACTACAAGCCCAACACTTATATACACCAGAATCGTAATTGACTTCTAGGTTTCCTTTACCGTCACCCTCCATCAATCCTTTTTCCATTGCACACTCAGGACAATCAAATGATATTTGTCCTTTTGCTTCATAATGTTTCTTATGATTACCTAAAAAATCTTCTAATATTTCTACTACTAACTCTGACATCGTTATACAAAGATAGATAAAATATAATGAAAGGAAAAGTTTAAGCTGTAACTGGTTCAGTTTTCCATACCCCTAACTTCTGCATAGCACCTAAAACAACTGCGTAAGAATCTGTCATATCAAAGTTTTCTTTCTTTAATTTCATATTCTTATCATACAACCATATAATCTGAGGCTCTCTATCTGATACTTTTTCCCAAATAACCATTTTCTTATCTATATCAAAAGAATGTCCACCGAATAATACTTCTTTGTTTTTTGCAATTGCATTTTCAGTAAGTGGTGTCCCATCTTTCTTTTTAGTTCTCTTAGCCATTAGTTCAGGAAAGGCATATTTTCTTGCATCATAGGATGATACAAACTCTGGTACAATATTTAGGACATCATAAACTGCTCTACATATCATTCCATTAAATCTAAGAAGTGTTCCAACTGTATTTACGTTATTAGATCTTAATAACGGTTCTTCGATGAAAACTCTATCTACATCGAAGTCTGCATATTTCTGTAAAAACTCTTTCTCAAAAGTTTCTACCTTCTTCATCAGTAACTCTAATGAGTTTTCTGGTTTTGGTTTAATTTTTGGTGTTACATGTGTTAACTCTAGTAATCTACCACTTTCTCCTTTATCCTCAAACAAAGACACTCCTATAGTCTTTGTCGATACATCTAATCCAAGGATTACTCCCATAACTTATATTTATTAAAACATTATTAAATGACTATTTGTACATCAAAGATTACAAAGTCATTCTTCTTTTTGATAATATGTCTATCAGGTTTACCAATTGCTAACAACTGTCCAGAGACATCTGTTAAACCAATCTCACTAATTCTAATATCATCACTCTCATTCCAAGTATCATTATCAGTTCTGTAAAACTCATCTCTACCAGCAATACAAACGATATTTTGTACTAAATTGTTAAGACAACTATCAATTGTTAAATTATAACTACTACCAGTCATATAAGTAAAGCCTAAAGAGTTAGTAACTGTATTAGTATTTACATCACCACTAAAATTAAATGCTTCTGTTACACCACTAACAATATCTGGATTAGTAAACGCGATCATTCCTTTATCTAAATAAGCAATACCGATTATCTTATCTGCATTGATTCCACTTTCTGTAATTGACGTTGGGTTTATCAATTGTTTTTTCTTCTCACTGAAAGGTTTATATTCATCATACCCTGTAGCCCAACTCTTATTACTATCATTATTTGGTTTTTGTATATCATCACTCACTAAATATGTAATATTCATTCCACCATTAAATAATCCTGAACTATAAATTGTTTCATCTTCGTATTTATTATCTAAATCTACCAATGATAATTCATTAGTATCTACAAATGTACTATAAAATGTATATGAAGTAATTCCAGTTACGACTCCACCAGATGTAAATCCAGTTGCAACAGGTATAATACCTTTCATTGATTTACCATCAATCAATTCTCCAAATTTGTCACTATCAATATTAACCATTAATATATTGTCAGTATTAACACCACTAAATGCAGTATCTAACCAACCACCATTTTCAGAAGTTACAGAAAAAATAGATTTTCTAGCATCTGTAAGTGGTAAATCTAATGTCTTAAAGTAATTAGTTTCATCATTAGCAGTGTCTGTCCTATCTAAAGTTAAGAATGATAGTGTAGATCCACTTACGTAAGTTTCACCTACATTCACTACTTCACCTCTTAATTGGTATGAACCATCTTCAATGGTTTTTATCTTTCTTTGTGTATTTGTTAAATACAATCTATTTTTTATATCAATACCACCGTCAATATTATTATTGACTGCACCATTCTCTCCTAAATTACCACTATTCACTGGTATCAATCCAGTACCTAAAGCTTCTTTTGTTTTATAATTGGCATCAGAATCACCCAATACAAAATTAGTAATAATTGTATTACTCTCTTCTATTAGTCTTTCTCTACCAGCCTTTGTTAATTTAGCTGTTATAGTTATAGTATTTGCTGAACTTATTAAACCCATATCTATATAATTAAAAATCCATTGTTACTTCAATAGTCGCAGTTGTTGCGTTTGCTATTCTTATTGGACGACTCAATTTACCTACCATAACTAACGCACCTGAATCGTTTAACACACCAACTTCACTGATATACCTATCTTGATTACCATCGTATGTTATGTTAGTTGTGTCCGTAAATTCTGCACCATCTATATTTAAACTAAATAATGTCTTATAAATAGTTGCACCGATATGTGTTCTTAAATTACCATAAAATAATCTTTCATCACCGAAATTCATCTTACTATAATAATCACCTTCAGGTAAGTCCATTAAGACACCTAAGTTAAAATCTGTACCAGCAGTATATAAAGTTTTAGTTAACTTAAACCCATTACTTTGTGGGGTTTGTCTTTCTAATAATTGAGGGTCGATTGTTTCACTAGCACCTGATGTAATAAGTGTTGATGTGAAATCTATTTCTTTCCAACTATTAGGTTCAGGTCTAGCAGTAACCGTTTCATCTATTATTTGTGCTAACACATAAAACTTATCTGCGAAGAAACCAGCGCCATCATATGTACCTTTCTCTACTTTTCTCATATAAGGTAACATATCAACACCCTCTAATCTAAACTCAACGTCTTTAGGATCTATTGTATTATTTTGTATTTTTGTATATCTTTGACAAGGTAATGATGTCTCTGTTGCTCCCGATGAAGCCTCTAAATGATAACTTAAATAAAGAGTTTCATTCTGAGCTAATAATCCACCACAAGAATCACTACATTTAACTAACGTTGCAGATAAATCAGGTAACGTAAAGTTTCTATTAGACTTATAAGACATTGCAGCCAATAACTCTTCATTCTCAACTACAACCATTTTTAAGTTATGAAAAACCTTACCTACTACCATAGGTATAGTTGGAGTACTTGACATACCACTATATTCAACTAAGTCATAATATTTATGTTGTGAGTTTTCTAATTCCTTTTCAACCCCATCAGACACAAATCTCATACCACTTACTGTACCTTCTTCTGTCGCACTTTGTCTGTTGTGCCACATCACTGGTATATCTAAACTTAATAATTTATTACTATCTTCATCGATATGTAAAAACTCACCGTAAAAATTAGAAATTGTATTGTTTGTATAATGTATGATGGATATACCTTTTTGGTATGTATCCATATAACTATTTGATAACTCTGTGGTTGGTATAATTACACTTTCAGGTTCTTTATACCCTAATAATATTTTTGTACCAATAAATTGCTCAGAACCAAATAACTGATGGTTATGATAGGTATTACTATCATCCTTAAACTGACCAGCTAAGTTTTCATCCCAAATATTACTCATATTCCATACAGGAATATTTTCAACACAAATATCATTACTACTATTAAAAGATAAAGTACCTGTATTCCAATAAGCAGTTGCTGAATTAGAACCATACCAATCATCTGCTGGATCGTTTCCACCAGGAATTGTATAATATGTAATGGTTGTTCCTGCATTACTATCTAATGTAGGTAACTCTCTATCTACTTTAATTTGACTACCACTTATATCGTTAATTGTATAAAGTTGATTAATTGTTGCTGCAGTCATACTATCACCGGTAATATCCCCTAATGTAGAATTAGAAAATCTAAATACTATAATATCATTTACAGATGTAGCAGTAAGTGCGGTGTCTAATTGTAATACCCCTTTGGTATACGATGTAGTATCTGTAACACCATTAAACTTAACTAAATCTATAGTTCCTGTTTCTTTAGTAATTCTAGGGTTTGAGTTCATAACTAAACCAGTATCAACAGTTGACCCAGAGAAAAACCCTCTATCTTCTGCCTGATTACTAACTATACCTTTAATTAGTCTTACACTACTTTCTGAGTTTAAGTTATTAAATGCCGCACCAACACCATTTAGAAGGTATGATTTTTGTTCAGCTTGTGCATCTTTAGGTCTTATTATCTGTTGATAATTTGTTTCTACAGTGCCATCTGCCTCATAATAAAGAAACTGACCACTACTAACATTTGTATTACTAGGATCAAATGCTTTCCATCCTCTTACATAATCGTAATCTATTTCGGAATCACCTACTGTCCAAAAGTTAAAGGTTAATTGACCTTTAGCCAATAACTCCCTACCTATATCAGTAAGTTTTACTCTTACAAGCGCCGTATTCTGTTTATTTATGTAACTCATTACTTTTTATTATTTTATTATAAATATACTAGATGTAAATAATTTAATAGGATTTACCCGCATTACTTGTTAATTGGAATGTATTTATATCACTATATACTATATCTGTTATTGTCTCCCCACTTATAGGTTGATATTTCTTCTCATTTTTTACTCTATATTTAAATTGATCACCTGAAGTTGCACCCGTTAAATTAATCTGTGTTAAGTATGTATTAGCACCACTTAAATATTCTACTTCACTACTATATAATATAGAATTAAAATCTGTATCTTCATATCCACATACCTCTAATGTAAATAATCCTGAAGAAGATTGATTAACCAATGGTGAATTATCCACATTCCAACTAAATAATGGTGTTGTTGTCGCAATATTACCTAATAATCCAGTTTTAGGTAAATATAATGATTGTATAATATCACCTTTTTTTAATCCCCCCTCTAAAATAATTCTTTTAGTATTTGTCGATGACCTGTAATATTCTATATTGTTACCCAACAAAGCACCATTTAATGTCATTGTAACTTCATCAGTTAGTGGTTCAGTAGATAAATAAAACTCAAATTTATTCTGATCTGTATTAAAAAATACTCTATCAGTTGTAGATTCAGTGTTAGTCGCACCACTTTTAATCACTTCACTTATAACATGCTCATCATTAAATATTGGACTTGTCTCTACGGTTGTAGAAACATATACCACCGTTAGTAATTGATTATCTAAAACTTCAAAATCTAATGTAATATCACCAGTTGTATTAGCACTATAATCTCTGTTTGGAGACATTACAGAACCATTATAACTAACAATACCCAAAGATTCTGAACTAGACATTTCAAAACTATAATTTGTAATACCAGATGTTGTATAAACACTCTTAACATTAAATCCACTGATTGACGCTTCCCCACCAACTGGATTGGATGCACTATTATTTAATTGTGGTATTTCTGCTCTATTCATATTGATGAAATACCAATCATTGTTTAGGTCATAAATACCTAAACTAGTTCCTGTTAATACATCTTTGGCTGTTGTTGTAGTAAAACCTAATTGTTTAGATAATAATGTGTTTATGTTTCTACTATAATTACTCTTAAAGATATACTCACCCTCAGTAACTGCTGAAAATGGTACTTCTAACATATACATATCATTTGTCAACCCTGTTGATGGTATCTCTTCACTAGTATATGTGGGTGTCACATCGAAAACTTTATTACTACTACTATATTTATACAAATTAAATTGAGATGTTAAATCTTTATTTTGTATTACATCACTTAAATTATCAAATATAACATCAAACTTAAAAGCGTCTACTCTATCAAAGTTTGTATAATATACATCTCTATCTGGACTAAAGTAATTATTACTTACACCATTAGGTAATCCCCATTCCGATGTATTACCACTACTAGCACCACTTAATAAAAAGTAATCTTCCTTAAATGAACACTCAACCCCTAAATTATTACTATCATGTATAACATGTAAGTGTGGTTCATCTAAATCTGCAATATATATTCTATTATCTGGACCCATCTGAGCTGCACCCAAACTAGCACCAGTAACATCTCCCACTTCAATAGCGTGATTTGTCATATCTGTTGCTGATGAATAACTTAAATCAAATTGATACACCTTAGTAGACGCACCATCTGTTGCATATAACTTAGAAGAATCTTCAGAGAACTCTAAACCATATGGTCCATTTACATATGTAAATCCTGTAATTGTTATTAGATTAGATAATGTACCTCCAGAGGTATCAAAATCAAATATGTCTATAATATCTTCATCGTATATCGCACAAGCTAATTTTTGTGAGTTAGGTGAAAACTTTAAGTAACCAATTGCAGTGTTATGTGTACTACCAATATTTGATATTATTTGATTCCCTATACCTGTTGAAGATATTTTTCTTATTGAATAACTTGTAGTACCTGTTGTATGTGAAGCAACCCAATAATCTATATCATTACTATGTTTAGTTGCAGCTACTTTTTCAGTTGCTAACAATAATGAATTGTTTTTAGATATTACTTGACCTTCACCATTTTGTAAATCCATATCCACTTCACTGAACCTCAATCCTTTTTCAGTTGATGTAGTGAATACATAATATTTGTTTGTGGTGGGTTTAGGTACAATTAAACATGTTTGTGTTGATGAAGAACTACCAAATAATCCAGTACCATTCTGCATTTCAGTATTACCACTAGTATATACTGTTGAACCATCACTATAGAATAATAAATTACCTTCAATATCTGATATAGAAGATACACCCTCCATTGTACTTATATTACCACTAATCGCTTGTGCCGTTCCACCTGTCTTAATCGGATTGAAATCAATACCAGCATTATTACCAAAATACCAATTATAAAATGATTTATTAGCCTTTGTACTTTCTTCACCACATAATGTATCTGCACTTGATGATGGTATCTTTCTAGTACCATCTATACAATAACTAGGATAATCAAATACATCTATATCACTCTTTGTGTTAAATGAATATAATTCGGTATTACTTCTAGGTATATTTGCAAAATTTTCACTCTCTTCTCTAACTCCATTAAAAGTTATGTTTTCACCCTTATCTATATAGGTAATAAGTTTTTCTGATTTAACTTCTATATCAGTTGTTGATATACCAGTATTACCAGTAAAGTTTATTTCTACCGTTGGGATGTTTGTTAAATTTGCAAATATTGTTAAACCAAATGTACTTGGAGTTATTTTTGTAAAAATGTTTTCCACATTAGACAAATCAGTCATAAAAAAGGTTTTATTCCAAGTCTCAATAAACTCACCTCTTTTATATTCGTACACCATTTGCGGTTCAACATTTAATGGTACCTCATTTTCAGTTACGACATTAATCTTAACCGAAATTGGATCATCAAACTCACCACTATATCTTCTAACTGCGTTACTCATTTTTATCCTTTTCTATAAATAGTTTATCAAGCCAATTTATTATTCTTACAATCATGTATTAACTCATCATCTTTATTCCAATCTTTGTCAAACACACTGATATCACCTTCGTATTCATTACTATCATACATTTGAGTTATAAACATTCTATTATATTCTGTTTTTATAGTGTTTTTTCTTTTACATGCCAGATATTCTGCATGTAATTCAGCAATATAATCTAGTTGTCTATTATAAGAAACAGTACCTTTTTGCATATTCTTTAATATAGATTTAGCAGCATTTTCTCTTCTTATGGTTTTTGAACAAACAGCATTTATCTTTCTAAGACTATTATTAAAATCAATTTGTGCACTTTTTCTTGTAATATCACTACATTCATCACCTTTTATTTTAATCTTATTGTTAATCACAGATAGTTCTTTTTCTGAATTCATTAAATCAAATCTCATTTGCCTAATTTGATCATTACTATATACACACTCATCACCACCTTTTTGACCCCTAAGTGTAGTATCTGTTTGTACTGGCGGCTCAGCTCCTCCAAGCCCTGATGGTGGACCTAATTCAAATCCTGATGGTGGTCCTAATCCATTACCTTGTACTGGTGTCTCACTTCCACTTCTATTTGGGTTATTAGGGTCATTTGACATACCTTCTAATTGAGGATTCTCACTTCCATTGTTTTCGACTTCTTGCGCTTTAAGAGTAGCAGCTAAAGCACTAATTGCATCTATTTGTGTAGCACTAGGACTATCGCCACCTTTATCGGCTTCAAAATCTTCCCATGGACTTGTGGTTGCAGCAACTTCTGTATTGTATGATTGTGTGCTTGCCATATTTGCCGATACAACATTATATGGTTGTATGCTTCCCATATTTGCCGCACCACCATTCATAAACCCACTATTTGTTGGAGTCGATAATGGTTTATTTCCTATACTACCTGCCCACATATTTTACCTTTCTACTTTTTTGTTATTTTATTTAACCCAGATTACCATTATTAGTTTGATTCAAAGATCCATTTGTACCATTATTTATACCTAAACCATTTAAACTAAATGCACCTGCACCTGTTATCGTACTTGATGCGCCGTTATTAGCGTAATTTGGTTCACCATAACCTGCATTTGTTGTAGATTCTCTAGTTGCGTCACCCACTAATTTATCCCGACCAATTATAGTATCATCTTTATCAAGTACTGCAATATCAAAATCTAATTCATCACTCTCTTCCTCTGTTTCTTCAGCTTTGTACCCATCCATAAGCCTTTCTGATTTATCTTTAGCATCCTCAACATTAAGCTTTGCGTCTATATCTTCAAGTTCCATCTGTTTTGGTTTACAACACATAGCTGTAGTATGACATGGTTCACCATAATTTTCTGCTTTTACATCTTCACATAATTCCACATATGCCGCTTTGGGTGGTAAATACATACAACAATTTGTTATACTATGACATGCTTCATTATAGTTAGTTGCTGCAAAGTCTGTACATATTTTTGGTGCATTTACTTCTTTTCGAGTTTTGTCTGCTTTATCTTTAAGATCTTTAGCATCTTTAAGATCCTTTTCATCAATAACCTCAATATCTTCATTGGTAAGATCAGGCATTCTACAACAAGGTCCTGTTCTTTGACATGGTAATCCATGGTTAATTGCAGCTTTAGTCTGACAATACTGTAATACCTTAACATCACTATCAATAACTTCTTCATCAATAGGTCTATCTTCTATAACACTTACTTTACAACAAGGTCCACTACGTTGACATGCTTTACCATAGTTTTCTGCTTTTGAATTCGTACAAAATTGTATTTGTTCTTTCTGTTGTATAAGTTCTTCAGTATCTTCTTTTTTGTTTTTACCATCTATTTGATCTAAGATACCTTTTAATGATTCTATTTTATCTTCTAAAGATTTCTTTTTAAAATTTAATGTTTTATATTCTGCATTACAAGCAACTGTATTATCACCTAAACAATTACCTTTAATACAATAAGAAGTTACGTCTATAGTAGAACCTGTATTTACACCTATATGATAATCGGTTACATCTGTAATATCACACTCTGAAGTATCATAATTCATTGCATATCTTGTGTAAGGAAATTTTGTTTGCTCAAAAATAGTATTCCTATATAATTTACCTGAGTTTTTATTACCATCCCATATTGTGGTTGATGGTATTACTTGTTCAATAACGTCTGACCAATAGTCACCAATTAAATCCATTACCTCAAATACTGTTTCAGTCCCTAATCTATTTGTTAGTGATACACCACATCCACTTGCTTCCATATATTGATTATAGAAAAGCTGTAACATTGGGTATCCACTAATTACTTGTCTACTCTTAGCATCAATTAAGTTAGCAATAACCATTTCATCAAACTGAGGTTTAATGTTTACATCGTTAGGTGCTTTATCTAAATAATCTAATGGTTTAATACAAACAGGTGTGTCAGTACATGTTGCTGTTAAAGATGTCCCAGTAGATATATAGTCAGTTTTGATTGGTTCACTTCCAAAGTAAGAACAATCACTATCACAACTATCAGTTATTGATGCTGTCTCATTCCATATACATTTACTACCACCCCATTTATAGTTTGGTTTAGATAACTTAAATTCATCATTGATTAATCTAGATACCCTTAAACAACATTCTTCGTCTATAAATGATGTAACTTCAGATACCACATTAGTATCAGCACTATATTTATAGAACCCTAAACTACCATCTAACTCTTCACCTATTAAAGTATATGTACTATCATCATTTTTAATTTCTATAATTGTTGTGCCACATTGGTTATTTTGAGTATCAAAACCACTATCTAATTTTTTAGGTGTGTATGAACTAACTCCAACATCAATCAAACCACTATTTTTAGCAATAGCATTAACATATGGAGATTTAGATACTTTTTGATTACTTTTAGGTTTACCTTCACTTTCTTTAATACTAGTAAATGATATAGATTTTGCTAAATCTGGACTATTAGTAGCATTATATACTTTATCTCTCCAATTTTCATTATTTGTTTTTAACTGATTAGATATTTCATTACAATTAAAGGATGACGTAACTACCGTACCAGTTAAACCAATTGTACCTCCCGTTGGGTTGGTATAGGCTAGTGTTGTTCCAGTACTACAACTGTAAGATGTGTCACATGTATCACAATCCATCTCTTGCCAGAAACCATATACGTCACATTCAACAGCGTTTGAAGGATCAATTCTAAATGTAGTTTCTTTACTGTTAACAACTAATTTTGAGTGGTTTGTGGTATAATCGGTATATCTATATTCCATACCACTTTGACTTCTTTCTTGTGGTTTGGTAAACATCATTTTAGTGTCACCTGTTGTAACCCCTCCATCACTATATGTCCAAGATTTTTTATCATCAATAACTGGTGTCAATTTAAATGATGGTGGTAACGTAGTTGAATATAATTTATTTACATAATTAGCTTCAGTATCAATTTGTATATTATCAACTAACAATGTTGTCTGACAATTTTTAGGGTTGTTAATTGTTAACCCAATAAAAAACTGTTTATCTGGATAACATAACTTTAATTGTTCACATTGTTCCCTAGTTAATACTAATGTTAGTTTTTGCCATAAGGGATTAAATAAAGTTTCTGCACCACCTACATTTCTCTTTACTAAATTTACATTTGCTTCAGAACCGTCTAATAAAATACCACTATAAGACTTTGTTTTATCAAACCTCCATATATCTTCCTTACTATAAGACCATAATTTTGTATATTTATAAACCTTATCTGTAACTAATACCCCAACACTATTATCAACTTCTAAAGAAAGGTCAATGTTAGTACCTTCTAAATAATCATCAACATTTTGTATTGTTTTTTCTAAATATAGTCTGTAGGTAGCTTCAATTGCTTTCTCCCAACTATCATATAATGATTTAGTTTTTTTAGTTAAGTCATCATTATCACTTATTAAGTTTTCTAAAATAATAATAAGTTGATCCCTTAAATCTTTACATATCGCACTTTTCTTTCTCTCTTCTTCTATACTATCTATCTGTTTAGATAAGTTTTCTAAACATTCTTTAATATCTACAATGTCTAACTCTAAGTTTTTAAGACCTATTTCCAGCTCTTTACGTTGTTTTTCATATAAAGCTTGATCTTCTGATGCTTTAATTTTATATCTACTTCTATCGGTATTATTTTTACTACCTTTAATTAATTCATCATTATTTTTTTTGGTTTCTGAATATGTTACATCTAATACCCTTAACTCTTTTTTCTTTTTAGAAATTGATTCTCTTTTTTCCTCTAATAAAGCGGCGAATTTTTTCTTTTCAGTGTTTAATACATTTATCTCTTTAGTTAAAACATCAAACCTAGCAATACAAAAATCTAATGTGTCATCTAAATCATACAATTGCTTAATCATAACACCATATTCTTGCACCATAGTGGTATAACCTTCATTTAATAAAGGTGTATCTACTTTACAAACATTTTGTGTATTTATTAATTCATTGTAATTTGATTTTGGGTATTGATACATTTTTACACTATACCCAGATTGACTCAATTCTTTGACTAACGTACTATAATCATTAATATTATTCGATAATATTTTTCTATATTCAGAATATAATTCATTAGATACTAATTTATTAAATTTAGTATCATCATAATATTGTCTACTTTGTTTAACATATAGATTTTTGGTATTATATAATTTAGCACCTACTCTTTCACAAAATTCTTTTGTAGGCTCTACTTGAAGCCCATTTCTATCCCATATCTCTATATTTTCATCATCATATATCCAATTTATTTGTTTTGTTTCTGAATCTATAATCTGAGATCTCTTTTTAGTTTGTCTAAATACTTCTTTATTTTTAACTTCATCAGTGAATACAACAATATTACAATTTGTTGAGTCGTATTGAGTATTTAAGTCAATATATGGTACCTCACTCTCAGCTAGACATTTATCAATTATAACGTCAGCATCAAACTTAACCATCACATCCATTGTAATTTTTACTTCACTTTCATCAGATTTAGGTAATAAGAAACCATCCCACTGACTAGCAGCAAATACCATTTTAACATCTGCAACATCATCTGTAACAATAAACTCAGTATCTACACAATAGATAGAAGCACCTTTTAATCCTTTACTACTATATTTTAGTTTTCCGTTAGTTTTTACAAAGTAATCATACTCATACCCCTTAGCCAAACAAAACTCTCTATAAAAGTCTGCATCATCACCCTGTGAGTGGTTATCAATTCTAAATGCATCTTCATCACCATCCACATTTAACTTAAAGTAAACTGAACCTAACTTTTCTTCTACATATGCATTCCATTTTGTTGAATCACTGTAATCAGGGTTACCTTTACTCTCCGTGCTTTGATTTGTGTTACCTTCAATACTTAAAACTGTACTTCTTACATAAACACCATCTTTAGTATATTTTTCAATTGCTGGTAGTGTAGTATATGCAACATTGTTTGATGTTAAGTTACTATATTTTGTACCAGATGGTGTATCATCTTCAACTACAGGTATATACTCATTTTGATTTTCAATTTCAGTTTTTCTCTGTTCTAATACCATTATCTCAGAGTCAATACTGTTCATTTTTATACGTATATTACTTTTTTCAATGTCACTACAAACAATAGGATCCCTCAATTCAGATTCATAAATACAACACTCACGATCAGAAATACAAAATTCATCAAAATTTAATGCTTTTCTATCTGAACATTTTTTTCTTTGTTTTGGTTTTTCATCATTAGTCCGTATTCCTCCACCTGGTACACCTATACCAATTGGTAATTGTCCACCTAATTGACGCGACCCATTTGATCCACCTGGTCCTCCTAATCCGATTGGTAATTGCCCACCTAATTGACGTGACCCATTTGATCCACCTGGTCCTCCTAATCCGATTGGTAATATCCCACCAGGTCCACCTATCCCAATTGGTAATGGTGTTTGATCTTTATATCCCTTTAACCTTTCGTCTTTACCTGAATTATTTTCTATATAATCGTCAAGTACCGCTTTTTTTGCTTCTTTCTTTTTAAGGGTTTTTCTAGCTGTTTTTGCATCCTCTTCTTCTAACTGTAGTTTAGACTTTTTTTCTTCCTTTCTTTTAGGTTCTTCAACTAAAAAAGTACTTGTACCACCATACTTAACAGCATCATTATCTTTTGGTAACTTACCTGATACATTATCATCTGTTAATGATGGTAACTTACCATCGATATTTTCAGTTAGTTTTCCTAAATTTGTAGTATAACCTTTACCACCGGTTGCACCACCATTAGAAATTATAATCGGTGAATCACCACCTGTTGATGCTTTTTCTATTTTTTTTCTTACTTCTTCATTTTCTATAGATTGAATCCCTTTTTGGGTTTCCTTAGACATTTTTTTTAATTGGTCTATAGTTTTTTTACCAGCGTCTACGACTGTTATACCTTTTAATACTTCTAAAGTAGATTTACTATCATCTGAAGATGATGGATTAACAGGCGTTTTTTTAAGTGTAGGTAAAACTACTTTCTTTCTAACACAACCAACGGGTTTACTACCAAAAGAACATTGTTTTTCATTACCACTTTTATTTATATAGAAAAATATACCATTTTTACCCTCTCTAAGTGGTAGTATTTTATCTTGAGGTGGTGTAAAATTACTGGGTATATATTTTTCCTTAGAAGATAAACAACTTTTTACTTTAACCCCTCCCCTTAATATATCGTAACAAGGTGCACAACAAAATTGCTGCGATTCTTGTGCATTTTGTGCTTTTTGTGCGGGTGGTATTCTTTTATTACCTATGGCAGCCGATATACCTCTTTTAGCATCTGCAGCTCTTTTAGCATCTGCAGCTCTTTTAGCGTCTTCAGCTCTTTTAGCTTTTGCAGCTCTTTTAGCTTTTGCAGCTTCCGCACCATTAGGTACAACTTTGCGTTTAGCTTTAGTAGTGTTTTGTTTTTTATTTCTCCTAAATGGTATCATAACTATTATCTATAAATACTTAATATTCAAATTACTCAACACGTAATAATGTTATTTTTTTAAAACCCATACTTTCTAGATGGACTACCTACATTTGTTGATGCAAATGTTGGCATTGGATTACCGCTAGGAGCAGCTTGCCCACCAACAGGACTCATGTTAAATGTTGGTATTGGATTACCGCTAGGAGCAGCTTGCCCATATCCTCCCATGTTAAATGTTGGTATTGGATTACCGCTAGGAGCAGCTTGCCCACCAACAGGACTCATGTTAAATGTTGGTATTGGATTACCGCTAGGAGCAGCTTGCCCATATCCTCCCATGTTAAATGGTGGTGCGGATTGTCCATATCCACCTGTGTTAATTATTTTTGTTGGATTTCCACTAGGGGCAGCTTGTCCAGCAGCACCTAAACTTCTTACTGAATTTCCACTAGGGGTAGCTTGTCCAGCAGCACCTAAACTTCTTACTGAATTTCCACTAGGGACAGCTTGTCCATATCCACCTGTGTTAATTATTTTTGTTGGATTTCCACTAGGGGCAGCTTCATTAAAATCTGAGAGACTTTTTAAACCACCACTTAAAGTTTTAGACTTACTTTTATAAGTGCCACTTCTTGTATTATCCTCAATGTTTTGTAAATCTTTTGCCAGAATCTTTCCTCCATCATCTTTAGTCTTAATATCTTTACCCTTAGTTGATGCCATATCAATTTCTAATTGAAGTCTTATTTTCTTTTTTCTAAGAATTTCAAGTTGTTCTTCAATATCCATAACTTCACTTTCAGTTATACCTTCACTATCTAAACAATAAACATTAGATTCTTTAGTTATAACATAATCATAATTATACCAACTACAACATTCAGGACTAGATACTTTCGTTCTATCTGATTGTTTATTATCTGCCTCAACTTCTGAGTTATTAGATCCACCTACACTAAAAATTACATAGTTATTTTTATCTAACCCTATCGGTTGTGAATGCGAGCAAGGTGCGGATTTAGCACAATATGCTGTCTCTCTACCTTTTTGATTTTCATAAGTTCTAAACTTACCACCATCGGCAACACACCTTTCAGGAAAATCTTCGAAATAAGTTTTATCACCTGTTTCATCTATATAATAGATATAAGGTCCAAAATCTACCCTTCTAAACTTTTTATAATCTTCATCAATTATATTTTTCTTAGTAACTGTTAATGATAAACACTTATCAACACCACAATCTGCGCTATTAGTCTCTCTAGCAAATTTCTTTAATGATATTTCATAATTTCTTTTTGCTCTTTGCCATTCTGGTGAATACCTTTCTTCAGGATTATTTTTTAATATACCATTAGTAGGGTTAGTCCACGCATCATATACTTTTTTATACGCATTATACTCCGATTCTGCGGTAGTATTACCACCTGGTTGTCTATACCTATTATTTTCTAATGTAAAATCAACATCAACAACATTTGTAAGTACTTGATTATTTCTACCCTCTAAAAGTGTTAGATATAAATTATTTACATTTGTAATTCCATTGAATATTCCATTATTATGGTTAATAAAAACATTATCAACAACAACATTAGTTTCTTTTACATTAGTTTCTGGTGAAAATCTAGGTATAATATCAGTAAACTGTCTAATATACGCATCACCACCATCATATTTACCAACGTGTGGGTTATTACCTTCTGTTAAATCAATACCAGGGCTATTACCACCTGTTCTTCTATACCACCCACCAAAACTTTGATAATATAATGTATTAGTATTTAATGGTGGTTTTGGATACCCATCACTGTCGAATGGAAATAAATCTTCATCATACTCAACATTATATAAACGTAGATATCTTTTAATTTCATCAACATCTATAGGTTTATCCGCAACGTAAACATGCTCATCAAATACCACAACAGATTCTGGTGCACCTATTAACCTAAATAAATACTCTACAGCCTTTCTAGTTCCTTTTGATTTCCATAACCAAGCAATATTTAGAATAATTCTTCTATAAACTTCAGTTTCCACTTCTTTATTAGAAGACATTACCGTTTGTCCACTATAACCTTCAACACCTTCACTAGGTAAGAATATTTTATTTATATCTAAACTTTCTAATAATGCAAACCCTTCAAAACCTAACATTTTAGCTAAATCCTTAATTAAAACATCCGGTGTATTATTATTTTTATTATATGTTACTACATGTGCATATTTAATACCTGTAATATATTTCTTAACCTCATCAAACTCTCTACCATAGATATTTAATACATCAGTCATTTTTTGACCATTGTTTATTAAATCATCACCATCACCTCTAGGTATAGTATCAAAACTATTAATTACTTCCGCAGTATATTTCCTAACCATTAAGTTGGTTTGGTTTAAATCAAAAGAAGTTGTGATATCATCTAACCTTTTTAAAAAAGACAAGTATAACCCATCAAAAAAATTGAGGTTATACCCGTCCTTTGTTAAGGGGAAATTAACTGTCTTTTCCTGATATATAATCGCACCGTCACCATTAACAGGATAACTAAATGTGGATTTATATATAGGGTATGTATTTCTATTTAATATATTTCTTTGGTATTCACTTAACGATGAAAAGAAAGTTTCAATTTCAACTTCATTTGGTTTAATTAAGTATTGTAATGATCCTTCAGTAGATAATGATGACCCATCTATATTTGTTAATGTAACAAATGGGTTACCCTCTACTTTTATAGTAACATCTGAGTTTGTTTTTTGAGTTGACCCAGTAAAGTCAGTTATTTTATATTCTTTACCACCATATTCAATAATGTATTTACTACTGCTAAGACTTAAATTTCTTAAAGTGTTAACATCATCACTATTATCTACTGCATTTTTATAATCTTCAGTGTAATTAATTAAAAATGGGTTATAAAAATACTTTGAGTTAACTTTAAAAGTAGTTTCTCCTTTTACCCCATCATAGTTATAACTAGTTACACTATTACCTGTGACACTCCCAACTTTATTATCTACATATATTGCTGCTGGCCATCTCTTTTGTATGTCTTCTAATGAAACTCTATTAAACTCAACAAAAGAACCATACCACACATATTGTAATGGATCAGTTAAATCTAAATTTAGTTGTGTCCTACTATTTTTTTCTATAGTTAAAACACCATCATCTTTAGTTACATCTTCTAAGGTTAAATACTGAGAAAATTCTCCTTGTTTAAATATTTTATTTACTTTAGTTGAAACATTTGTAGTGACAGAAAAATTACCTCTAGTAAATATTGACGCATCTCCTGATAAACCAGTAGATTGGTTTCCAACTAAGTTAGGACTAAAATTACGATACTCAATATTATCATTATAGTATACTCTTTTAGCGTAACCCGCTACATCAATTATTTTTTCTTCAGCCATTTAATCTTCTTTAACTGTTTATACACTTACTTCATCAAAGTCTTTAGTGAAATCAATATTATCCCTTTCTTGTCTAACCTCATAAAGTGGTGATCCAGTAAATTGGTTTTTAATTTCATATAAGTCATATTGACGATATATTGAATTCTCAAAGTTATATATAGTATATACACCATCTTCAAGTGATTTTGTTTGGTTACCAAATAAAGCATATGCTAATGTCTCATCATCGTGTTCAACCATATCTATTTCTACCATTATTGGATCGAAACATGTACTTGTAAATATTATCGTTTGTCCTGGTTCTCCAATATAAGGTGTAATATTCGGCCTAACAGAAGGTGCTGATGAAGGTGTCAATGTACAAAACATTAAACTAGAACTATCATTAAAACCATAAGTTGACTCACTACTACCATTAGTTGCATCAGGAACTACAGAGGCTAAGTTATTTGATGTAATTATTCTAAAAACATTATTAATCTTCTTCTCTTCATTAGAAGTTGGATCCATTTTAAGGTATTCAACCCTATAACCAACCATATTATTACTCCATAAATTAGATGGTATTTGACTTCTATCTAAAACCATCCCTAAAACATCATTATTTATGTCTAATACACCACAATCTACAATTGTAGCCCTATATTGTTTTGGTCTAATAATAATACTATAAACACCTTTAGCCCCAAAAATATTTGTAGGTAAAGATAATGTATATAACCCACCAAATATCTCACCAGCATTTTCAGGGTTATCTGTTTTTATTAAAACTTGATTAGGGTTATCTATCTTTTGTAACGCACTAACACTGTTACCATCGTTAACCGTATAAAAAATCTCAACATCATCTACCGAAACATCTGCGGGTCTGACTGTACCATAATTTCCAACTGCCATAACTTTTAATTTTTAAAAATATCCATTTCTATATTCATCAATATCATCTCTGGTTTTTATTTCAGACATAATTGAGTGCCTCTCAAAAATGTCTTCTCCACCTCTATTTATAAATACTCTGTCTCTAACTTTTGGTGGTTCAACTACTCCTAAGTATTCTTCTTGTTTATATAACGCATATAACCCACTATTAGGGGGTGTACCATTTTGTTCTGTAACTCTAAGCCCTCCATTTGAATGATTAAATATTGTTTCATTCCAATTTCTTCCAGTATATAAATCAGAGATAACATTATTTATATTAGTATTAAATATAATACCGCTACCACTTATATAACCATTACCACCACTAATCGATTTACCCCCAATTAGATACCTCACAAAACCATCTTTATTAGATAAAACACCATTAAAAGTTGTTTTTATATTTTTTGACATATTCAAACCAGGTTCGAGTTTAGGGTCATTATTTTCATCTATTTGATATGACCCTACAGACTTTAAGTATCTATCGTCCATAGAACCAGTAACTGTAGATTCTTTTTGATTATATTCATTTAAAGGTATTAATGGATGTCTACCATCAATCATAGGATTAAACGTAGTTGGGACTTCAACATCTTCCCTTAATAACTTATACCTATCTCTATAATTGTCATTAAAAGGTAAAAAATAAGCATTACTATACATTCCAATATCTTCATATGTTTGAGTTAAATATATTTGAGTTTTGATATTAGATACTGTTAAATTACCATAACTATCTTTTTCTCTACTGATATATTTTTCTAATAATATTTTCTTTTTTATTACTTCCATACTACTTTATATTTTATTAACCAACACCAGTACCAGTAGCACCTACACCATCTCCTACTTCTCCCGTAGCTGATTCTTGTGCCTCAGTAAGTCCAACATTAACATTTTTTGGTAAGTCTTTCATTTCCTCTATTTCTTCCTCAGTTTTTTTCCTTTCCTCTTCTCTTTGTTGTGCAGCAAATGATTTCTCATCCGATGAAACACCACTAACCATATCTGTTGACTTAGAATTATTATTATTTAATGCTTCATAAAATGTTATTGTAGGTATGCCGTCACTATTTGTATTCCAATCTATCCCTCCACCATTTTCTTTCAATTGTCTTACATCATTTGCTTCAATACCATAAACAAAATTTCCGCGCCAATACTTTAATTTTACTTTAGTATATTGTAATTCTTCTGAATTTATACCTGTAACCCCACCCTTAGTGGGTACCATAATTGATACCTTACCATTACCAGCATTTTGATATGTAGGACTTAAATATATTGTATATTCGCTGTTAGGTGTGTTTAAAACGTCAGAGGCATACCAATATATGTGAAAGCCCTCATGTACCATATCTGGCCTCATTGTTGGACTACCTAACCTATAACTAATAGGACATTCATTAGATTTTTTAGGTATACCTACACTGTTTAATTGATCACTTCCCATTTGAGTGTATATATTTGCACTAGTTAAAAACTTATTTTCTACTGAATTATTACTATCATAATAGTCTAAGGTTAAATAACTTTTTATTAATCCATTTACCCTACAAAATAAGTTTTCACTATTAAAACCTAATATATCATATGTGTTAATATAATCACCTTCATATCTAAAAAATAAATTAATTTTAATCTCTGGAACAATTTTCCAATTACCATTATCAATAATTGCAGGTTTAAACCTTACTTTTTTATAGTCAACAACACCATTTATTGCTTTTTCTACTTCTTTATCTATAAATTTATTTTTTACAACATCCTCATTATCTAATGGATTTGCGTTGGTTGGTATTGTGATATTAAAATTAATATTATCACCTACAATACTACCTAATCGTATTTTTTTTCTATTAACAAACATCATCCATTTTTTTAGACATAACTGAAGGGTTAATATATAATCCATTAGCTTTTATATACCTATCACCTAAAGAATATTTACCTTCATAATTCTTTATCATAACAGATAAACCTAAAGAAGTAGTATCTCCATCAATTACTTCACTATCCACAACATTACCAACATTTGGATCTTCACTGTAAGTGCCTTCATCTACTTTAAATGTTACATATTGTGGTGACTTAACTATATAATTAAGTAAATTTACATCTTTAGGTAATTCTAATTCAACTTCATCATTTCCCTCATCAAATGGTGGGTCTTGCCTTTGTAAATAAAATCTACTATCTAAATACATATAATGTGCTCCACTACTAAAAGGGTAATCCACACCTATACCTAATATGTCAGTTTCACCAATATCTAACAACCTTCTATACCTATAAGTATTGTAGTATTTAATTATTTCATCACTCTGACTTCTCATATAACTACTATCACTATATGATACTTCTCTTCTTGTAGAATCTAATGTAGCATAATTAGGTATATCAATTAATATATTTTCTTCTTCTACTGTTACGATAGAATCAAATTCCCTAATTTTAATTTTATAGTGAGGGTTGTATATATAACCTTCTTTTAAGTTACCAATCTCATATATATTGTCATCAGTATTTTCACTTAAATTAGTTATTGTTACTATTACACCATGTCCATCATCATGAGGACTACTATATGTCACTGATATATTATTATTATCTTCTATTTCATAACTTATAGTACCCCAATTTTCCATACTTACTTTACTAGATTTACTATAGAAGTAAACCGATATTTCCTCTGTATTGAAATCGTGTTTAAGTATTTTTGTTTGTGGGTTAATGAAATAACCATCAAACTTTTTTTCAGTTATTAAATTACCACCACTAAGATTTACAATTTCTTTTCTATATTCTCTATATACTGTGTTTATTCGGTGATATGCTGGCTCTAATACTCTCTCCAATAATTCAGCAGGATTATATTCACTAATATCACCGATAAATTCACCATCATTATTATCAATACCATTATTGATTTTACCAAAATGTACCTGTGGATAATCATCATCACCTATTGCTCTGACATTATAGTTAGTTTTTTTATCTTGCTCAGTTAAAAACCCTGCCTGAATATGTGTCCAAAATCTACCCCTTAACTCTTTAGGTATACTTTGAATATTTTCTGTCTTATTTTTCCAATAGGTATTCTTATAAGTTTTATTAGGGTTATTCTCACTTTCATTATATTCACCAGCAAAATAATCTTCATTAGAAGCTGCATCTTTAACATCAGCATACGTAAATCTATCACCGTCTCCACCAATTTCATCTTCCCCTTTATCATCTTGAGGTTGCGACCATGAATCTATAGTAACACCTTGTCCACCATCATCTATAATTACATCACTATTAACTGCAGCAGTAGTGCCACCCCTATCACTTTGAGTAAATGCGGCTTCTTCACTACCATCACCTAAACCAGCAAATGGATCATTAATCTCAGCATTTAATTTCATTAGGGTATCTACAGTAGAGTCAGCGTTAACTTTTTCAGCAGTTTCATTACCTCCTGAGACATTAGTTTTACTACTACACCAGCTATTACTACAAGTATAATCTGTAGATCCACATGCCTGATTTAGTTGTGTCTGATTTAGTTGACCCACATATACACCATCTGATAATCTATAATATTTACCATAATTTGCACCCATAGAGGTACATGCACCATATTTGGGTTGTGCCATTTCTGCGTCACCAGCTCCACCAGCTCCACCAGCTCCACCACTTTTTTTAATTACTGTTCCACCTCCTCTTAATTGTACCATAATATTATCATTTAATATACTTTATTTGGTTGTCTTATTTCTTCTGTAATAGGTGGTTCAGATGAAACGTCAGTATCTACTTTTATTATTGATAAATATAATTCCGATAGTGGTCTACCTAAATTATCTACTCTTCCACTAACATCTATATCTTTTGTAAAATTAAATCCAACTTCTTCATCACCAAAATAACTTTGTGAAAACGCTGCAGGATATCTGTCATAATCCTTAAACCCATCAGTTAGTGTTTTATATTTTCTTACATAATATTGTGATAACTCACCATTCACTTCTCTTGCAAATCTAGATGTTCCCTTACTATAATCGATTTCACTAAAAGGAATACTCAATACAAAACACCTATTTGAGTTATTACCATTTACATCCCCTAACTGTTTAACTTCATATGTTTCATTAGAATTTTCACCAATAGAGAATACCTTAACAGCATCACCTACATTTAACCCATGATTTATTGGTGTCTTAAAAACACTATAAGAAATAGTATTTATTAACTTTTCAGATACACTAATAAATGGTATCCCATCTGCTAATGTTATTCCATTATTATTCTCAACTAATGTTATATCTTTATTTGCATATGGGTAAGAAACTCTTAACATATAATTTGGTTTTCCATCTGGATCATCAAACTTTAATCTATCATAACCTGGATCAAAAGGTATAAACTCACACAAACTACTTTTATTATCACCATAGTCAGTATTGCTCTTTTTATATGATTGTGCCGTTTCCCCATCATTGTCTATATAACCAATCCAACCATTTTTTTCTACTATATCATTCTTATTAGTGTAACTATCTTTAGTCACACCTTCTTTTCTGTAAATCTTTATATTATCATTATATAAGACATTTGTAACTATAGATTTAACATTACCATATAACCTATATATACTACTTTTATTTCTTTCTTTTAAGAATTGATCATTAGAAGATATTATTTCAGTAAACACATCTTCATCTATAGTTCTATTACTATTAGATAAATTTAGTTGAAACTTTTCTACATTATCATCATTTAATTGTGATCTTTCACTATTTAATAATATTTTCTTTCTCCCCTCCATAATTTTTAATTTTTAAGACAAGAACCTATTAATGCATTTATTGCTTCATCAGGATCATTAGGGTCAGTACCGTTACCACTATCACCACTACCATCATCATCTTTTGTGATATCAGCGATATTTTCTTTATTTATAATATCTGCGAAATAATATGCAGTCGCTTTATCTAAAGCAGTTTTACCAGGTACTAAACCAAAATAGAAGAAATATGGTGTTTGTGTTGATGTTGGGTTAATACCTTCATCATCTTTTACTAATATACTTGCACTATCACTTGAGTCATTACCTAACTTAGATCCACTAAACGGATATTCTTTTAGATTATTTTTAGGGAAACTTGACGCCTCCATACCATAAAAATATTTTACATCTCTTAATGAATCTGTTCCATTATACCCACACTTATCACCAGGTGTTAAATCATCACCATCATTTAAATCGTTATCTATGATGAAATTTTCACCTACTTCTTCTGTTTTAGATTCACCAACATATTTTCCAACCTTACCATCAAACTCACTTCTACATTTTGGACTAATTAAACCATATGGTTCGTAATAATTTTCACCCTCAACACCACCACTTCTAACATAGTTAACTTTCATATCTAAGATACTATCTCCAACAACCGTTGGTGTGAATGTACTAAACCTTCTACAGAAATATCCTCTTAAATCAGTGTTAATATCTGAATATATACTACAAGTATTACATTCTAAACCAGTGTCATTTAAATCATGTAACTCAGAACCAATCTGTGATGCAGTTAATGAACCTCTTACATTCATACACCTAACACCGTTACAACCAAAATCTACATAAGCACCAATATTAATAACACTTTCCCTTTCTTTAAGTTTAAATGGACTATCTTCTGTTCCTCTACCACCCTTACTTTTAAGATCTTCTTCACTTAATTTGTAAGATGTAGATTCTAATTCATCAATAATGAATGGAGCCTCATCTATGTCACATTTTACTGAACTACCTAACTCCGTTATATTTGTAGGGAACATTATATTCTTTTTATAATAATTACTATTGAAAGAAGTATCGTTTTCCTCAATCGTTGATGTGTAATAAATTTCATTTTCATGTTCTTTAATCAACCCCCTATATGTTGGCACTTCATAATTATAACTGTCAATATCTTTACAGTTACAACCATCTCTAGTAGTACATGCAGCTGTACCTTGTACTGCACAAGGTAATTTACACGCCTCATTAATATGTATTACTGTTACTTTAATAACCTGTGTCCAACTACCAGTCCATGTAACCTCAATTTTATTTTTAGTTTCTACTCTCCAATTAAGAGAATCTGTCCAACCAGTTATATCTTGCCATGCTCCATTTTCCCACCTCTCAAATTTAACAGTAATATCAGTATTACGGAGATCATGTTGTATCACCTTAAACGTATTTTCTTGAAACGTTACTTCTTCTACATATGTTGTTTTTACTACATCAGCATCTACAATTTCATCTACATTCGCACTAATAGGTGGATTATCTGTTTCATCTTCTTTTGCATTTTTATTTTTTGTTTGACAATCAGTTAAATTACTTTTTAAGTATTCTTTTCTTTCAACAATATAATTTTTCTTACATTTATTTTTGTGGTGACCATGCCCACCGAAGTTGTGCCAAATCTCAGTATCATCTTCTCCATCACCATCAGTATCTATACTTGTTTTAAGGTATTTAGGTTTTCCATGTTCTTGTTCAACCTGTTTACTTTTTATGATTATCTTTTTATTTGTATTTTTTAATTTAGTCTTATCTTTACATTCGTTACCAGCAACACAATAATCATCCAATGTAAAACTACAAGGTTTAGTTATATCTCCATCTGTGAAACCATTAAACTCTATAGATTTACGTGCAATATATGGATTTTCATACCAATTTTTACCGGACAACCTTTTAGGTATATCTACTACACAACCTTCAAAATCATAATCCTTCAATTTTCCTCCACCTCTTAATTTAATGGAGTATACTCTTTGTTTTGTATCTGTTTGATAATCAGGTCCAGATCCACTACCATCACAATCATAATCACAGAATACATCTTTTTGTACTTGACCTTTTCCTTTTCTTCTTTTTCTTATTTTAAGATTTCTTTTTACAAGTGGGAAATATAATGATCCATTTATCCAATCATTATAAAACTCTAAGTTTACCATCCCTAATAGTCTTGCCAAACCTTCTAAAGAGCATTCTACCCAATCACTAATTCCATACCAATAAACACCTGTACATGTCTTACACCTTCTAATAATATCTTCTCTTCCACATGTACCTGTGGCAAATAACACTGGTTGAGATATTGATCCTTCTTCAGCACATTTTAATCCTATAGGTGCAATTTTTTCACAACATACACCATCTAAACAATTATTTGCCGCACCTTTTACAAGTCTACCTTCGTCTTCTGCTTTTTTATTGTAGTAAATATCTGTCCCATATTCATCACATTCATCACAACCAGCACAACATTTTCTATTTACACCATAGTTGTCACCATTAGCCACTAATTGGCCACGTATGTTTATACTATCTTTAGGTCCTCTTCCCCCATTTTCAACTTTTTCTCTATTATATTTGTTACATTCACTTTGGTTATATCGTGATGAATCACTTGTATCACAAAAAGAAGGCCATTTCACGTCACCACTATAATCTACTTCATCATCATTTGTACATCTATTACATAAACCTTTAACTGGTGCGATTCTAGTCCAATTAGGTGCCCATATAATACAAATACCTAATATTTTAATTCTAGTACCACCTTCTGGTGCAATACAATCTGGTTTATTACATTTTTTAACCTCCAGTTCTTGTTTCCACCATAGTTTATTTATAAAATTATAATTAAATAAACCAACATTGGTTCTTTTACAACCCAGATAAAAGCCTTTATTAGATCCAGGACTACCTGAACCTGAACCAGGAGTACCCCCAGCTATTAAACTACAATTAGGTGATGAATACCACACATTTCCATGATTCCAATTCTTCCTATCATCTTCTTCATCCACAATATCATCTGTAACACCAAATGATGAAACTGTAGCATTCTTGTTTCCTCCATCTAATTTCGGGGTTCTCCACCACTTTCTATTACCTTCGATGGGACAAAACCCATTTCCTTTACATAATTTATCAAAATAAGGTGTTTGTGAGATATTTATTCCATCAGTAGCAACATAAACACCATCAGAATTTTTATACCAACCTTTTTCCCAATAGTTTAACTTATACCCAACACAGTTTCTTATTCTTCTTTTAGAAGGTAAATCCCCTCTAAATGTCCAACAATTAGCCCAGTCACCTTCGCCACCACCTAAGTTTTCATATTCCCAATCAGAAGGTCTACCACAATCATTCCTGTCGATATCATCGTCATCTACTTCCTCAAGAGAAATTTTTTCTGAGTCGTGTATCCAACGTTGCTGTTTAGCTCTTTTTTGGTTGTCTGCATTTTTTACGTCATTATTGTCATCATCTTTAGCTATTTTAAATAAAGACCAAATCCCACTCCAACCTTTCGTCCATTTTGATACTTTCCAATATCGTGATACTTGATATGCTTCATGATCAGATGCTTCTTTGCTTTCATTGGATGCACCTAAAACATGATCGGCAGATGATGGTGTTCCACGATTTATTTTTTCAGGTGTCCATACACCTGAATTGTTTTTGTTTCCCCAGCTATATTCCCATGCAGTATCAGCAGCATTCCTTTTCCTTCCCCATTCTTGAACTTGAGGGTACTCATTCCATCTTGGTATTAAAGTCCTACCACCAGCATTTAGTCTTTCTAAGTTTAAACAAAAGTATGGTATCCTTAATTCGCACATATTACTAATAATACTATTTAAGAATTGTATTAAAGAATTGACAAATCCAATAATAAACCCATATACGGTAAGTATATAACATAAAATACTATATAACTGATTAGGTTTAGTAAATAACCTATTATATGGTATTTTATTTACACCATCACCATTTAATATCTCTTTGAAACCAATGAAATTTCTTTGCGATGGTCCTTCATTTGGGTTGGGTTGGTATCTAGGAATGTATTGCCTAACAGTATATATTTTTTTCCACCTAAATGTGAAAAAGTCTTCTAAGTAATTATATTGGATTGTTGGATCAGTTTCTGAATCATCATCTTCATTAAAAAAACTTAATTGTTTGTTTACCTTATATATTGGATTACCTATCTCTTGAGCATCTTTTAATTCTTTTGGTGTGAAAGTATCAAACTCATAGTTGTTAGTCATATTTGGAACTAACATTTTAGCTCTTACATCTTTCTTTTTAATTCCATTGTCTTCACCCATAGAGATTCTAAATCTATAATCCCCTTCAGAAAATACACCTTTTTTACCATCAGGACTAGGAACTAAAGCACCAAACTCATCTGTAACCAATTTCCTAAGATTCATTGGTACTTCAAATGCCCAGTTACCATTTTCATCTATTGCGTCTGTTGGCATTTCTTTTGACTTAACAATACCACCATTACTTGTTCTAGTGATAGCTTCTATTTTACCAACACCTGTAATTAGATTATTCATCTGACCCATCTTTTTTCTAGGTCTACAGTTTTTACTTAATGAATCATTATTGTTATCAGAGAATAAACTACCCATAAATAATGCAGTGGGTGTCAATTCGTATTCAGTAACACTATAATCAAATCTAGTTACACCAACACTTTTATCACCTTCTAAATCATCAGCCCAAAATGGTAATACTTCTATAATTTCATTTTTACTTATGATTTGTGGTAACTTATCTAAATCACTTTTACTTTTAAAAGCAAATCTATCCTCAAAATCTTCTTTAGGTACACCTTTTTCAATTAACTCATATGGTCTAGCGGATAGAAATCCAATATCACTTACATCAATATCAAAGAATATTCTTTGCTCCCCCACTGGAACACCAAAGAACATATAATCACCAGATTCATTTGTGGTAGTTGTAAACTTATAATACTTATCATAAACCTCAACCATTGTTGGGTTATCAAGTATCTGTCTTTTTGATGGGAATGTACCTACAGGTGTATGGTTTTCATTTTGTTGTTGGTTAGGTAATAAGTTATACCTTACCCCATTACTATTTTTATCACCAAACGAAGTATAAGGATAAATTTCCTTAATTACCTCATTATTTGCGTCACCTTCACTTAAAGGTATAAAAATAGATACTTTAGCATTTTTTAATCCGAAACCATCATTTATGTCAACCCTTCCAGCAACAACACCATAATTAGATTCAAAACTTCTATATGCGTCTTCTTTAGTTATAGTTAAACTTAATACATTTAACTGATTAAAGTTTTGTTTTAAGTAAACACTTACATATTTGTCATCACCACCAGGTGTAGTTTTAATTCTAATTGTCTTTGACATAAATTATATTTAGTCATTGTTGTTATCTGTTTTATCCGTTAATACTAATTCAATATCTTTTAATTCTTCTTTTCCTTCATATTTTCTTTTAGACACTAACTCCTCGTCAACTAAAACACTAATACCATCTATATCATCATAACTGACAGTTTTTGCAAACTCTCTTTCTCTAGATTTTTCTCTTAAATTACTTCTAAATGATCTCCATTTTCTTATCGGATAAGTGACTACTCTAAACAACCCTTGTACCGATACACCATTATTTTTACCATTTTTACTGAAAAAGAATAACTTGAATATATACCCTAACATATAAAGGGCAAATAATGGTATCGCAACTATCAATGCAATAAATGTGATAATTTTAACCCCTATACTTTGAGGACCTATATCACCTAAACCTTTTAACATATTTTCTCCAATACCTTCTTCATAATCCTCATATGAGGGAGTATTGTTAGATTCAACGTTTTCAAACTTAACGTTTTTTGTTTGTTGTTTATTTTTTCTTTTTGATTTACATGTAGAACATCCCATAACTATAACTTTTTTACTATAAAACTAACTTAACTTCTTTTAAAACTAAATACTATGATGTCTTTATTCTTATTCTAATATCTTTACTCGGATACTTAACTTCAAACATTGAATCTGGTTGCCCATATAAAAGATAAGAATCTAATAAATTGACTTGTCTTAAATCAGAATCGTTACCTACATATGGTTGTGCAATCTCATTACCAGAATATTCCCCATTTACTTTATTGAAAACTCTTAAATCTATAACATTCAATACTTGTGAAACACTATTTATTGACTCTATTAGTTGGGATATATAAATATTATCTCCCATATCCCATTTATTAATGTCCATATAATTAGTTATTGCTTCATTAACATCACCAACAACTTCAGATTGTGATGCACTTCTTTCAATAAATAAGTCTACCTCAAAACCTAAGTTTATTACTTTACCATTTGTAACATCAATATAATCATTTATCATCCTATAATCAGATAGATATTCTGCAATGTTTTCTTTCATTGTTGAGGTTGATGTGTTACTTAATTTAGATTCACTATCTAAGGTTATTATTGAGACTTTAATTTTATTTCTTTCTTCCCAAACACCACATCTAAATGGTGCACCAAACTTAGCTGGCATTAAATCTATTCTACTCTTATAATCTTTAATTGTTACAACTCTATTTTGAGCAGCAAAGTTATACTTAATTAGATTTCTTAATTCTTCTACAGATGGTGCTCCTTTACCCCCAATTGCAGGTATTGGATTATTAACTGATATACTATCTTTTACTCTTTTATTTAGTGTAGAATCATCACCAGCAACAATTGCGTTAACCGTTCCTAATCCTTTAATACTATTAACACCTAAATTACTATCTGTACCACCACCCACTCTATATTTTATAAAAAGTGTAGTGCTACTTCTAGGTATTTCACCTAATGATAAGTTATTAATAAAATTACCAACCCTATCAATCTGTCCTTGACAACCAACAAAATCATTTAATGCTGACGTATCTTCATCACCACCTCCAAATGTAATTTTACAGAAACCTTTATCAGTATATTCTTTTACAAACCTCTTTGGTGTATTTGTCCACTTTCCTGGCATAACTGATGTATTGTCAGTTAAAATATCAGTAGTTTCCATAAACTTTTGTGATTCAGCAAGTGAATCAACTTCATAAAAATTATTATCAAATACTGCAAACTCTTCATTTGAGGGTGTTGTTGTAATATTCGTACCCTCTACTTGCAATATATTTTCAATAGTTAATACATTTGTCTCAGGTAATACAACTTCTAAGAATGGTTTATAATCTTCTTGTGAAATCACTCTCTTAAAAACTTTAGTGAAACCATTAAAACATAATTCCCTTTTTGTAAGAGTATAACTTTCTATATTATTATTACTGTTATAATTAGGGGATAATATTAAGTTGGGTATTCCACCACTAGTGAAAGGTGATGAGAAATCACAATCTTCAATCAACTCAAATACTTTACCAGCACCAATTGCTTGTGAACCTTTTTTGATTATAGGTGCATAAGAAGGGTTATATGTATCTCCCTCTGCATTTGTTCCAGCAACAGGAACAGTAGCTGTCCAATCCACAATTGTTACACTAGGTCTATTTCCCGGTATATTTAATCCAAATGTTCTTGCAAGTTCTAATAAAGAGGATTTCTCTTGCATGTAACTGATTTGGGTTTCATTAAATGTCCTATCAGTATGATATGATAACATATCTCCAACCGCAGCGTTTAATTCTAATAACATCATCCCTACAGATGCGTCATTGAAATCTGAATATACATCTGGATAATATTGTTTTACGAAACTTACTAAC
>WLWE01000448.1_pt1 | contig 35448 bp, 62 predicted proteins | sample 6718301 | NCBI WGS metagenome assembly WLWE01 (sample SAMN12718691, study PRJNA515312) | sponge metagenome | isolation source: marine sponge | host: Mycale hentscheli | place: New Zealand: South Island, Marlborough, Capsize Point | collected 2003-05-01
TTTACCCCATTATGATAAAATAAGTTGGAGACCTTGGATGAATTTTAACCATAACCATATATTAACCCCAGAACATATCCAAGAATTTTTAGAATTTGAAAATGTGTATAGTAAAATTTTTGTCTCCCAAAGAGATTTGAATTATAGTTTTGCTGCTATGTGTGAAAAAATATAAAAATGACAATATTTGATTGGTTAAATGAAATAACAGTTAAAAAAACAGCACCTAAGGATTTTACCCAACAAGATTGGGAGGATTGGAATTCTTATATGGTACATAGATTTTTATCTATGAATATAAGCTATATTGATATAGTTAATTATGTACAAAATATAAATCCACAAAATAAAAAAGAGATTTATACTATTTATAGGGAAATGATTCCTAAAAGGAAAGTATGGAACAAATATATTAAGAATCAAAATAAAAAAGATTCTAAAGAAATAGCAAAAATTATAGCTAATAAATTATCGATTGGAAGTGATGAAGCTAGTTCGTATATTCCCCTATTAGGAAAAAATGGAGTTACAGAAATATTAGGTGACTTAGGTTATGAAATAAAAGAAATTAAAAAATTAATAAAAACGATATGAATTTACAAGTATACAAATTTTTAAAGGCAGCAGCAGATGCTGATAAAGCAAAAGCACTAGCTAGTATTAACCTATTAACTAACCACCCAGCAGGTATAGGTGACCATTCAACTAAAGATTATTGGGATAATTGCGATGAAGCACTAAGATTATTAGCATCAGCAGATGAAAGGTTAGAAGTATTAGAGAAATATTTTAATGATAAAGGACAAATAAATGGATAGTAGAAAGGCATTTGAATTTTCTCAAGAAAAAGCAGTTGAAGCTGTAAAAACATCACCTACAGTAGAAATATTTGAAACAGAATACCCAGAGTTATCTGAGGAATTTAAAAGAATTACTGAAGAAATGTATGAAATGTTTGCTGCTAAGCATATGGATTATGGTTTAAATAATATTGCTTTAGGTGGTGATATTTTAAATAATGAAGGTGATAAAAAATTTTCATTAACAGGATTAGCAATTAGACTAACAGATAAAATAAGTAGATTAAAAAATTTACTTTTAAATGGTAAAAATTATGTTAAAGGTGAAGGTATGGAAGATACTTTTATTGATGTAGCCAATTATGGTATAATCGGTCTTTTAGTAGGTCGCAATAAATGGAAAAAATAATTTGGCTAAAAAGAAAGTACCAATTATAGTAAGGGAGATTAGAAATAATCCCCCTTTACCAATTAATTTTGCAGTTGAGAAAAATATATCTTATTCTCAATTGTCAATGTTTACTCAATGTCCTAAAAAATGGGCTTTACAATATAGAGATGGTCATAAAATTAGTGAACAAAGTATTCATATGACTTTTGGAACAGCTCTACATGAAGTATTACAACATTATTTAGATGTAATGTATGAAACAAGTGGGGCAGCAGCTGATAGAATTGATATTGAAGAACTATTTGAAGATACTTTAAGAAAATGTTATGCTGAAGATTATAAAAAAAATAAAAATCAACACTTTAGTTCTCCTACTGAATTAAGAGAATTTTTTGAAGATGGTAAAGAAATTTTAAACTTTATTAGAAAAAAAAGAAGTTATTATTTTAGTAAAAAAGGATGGTATTTAGTTGGTTGTGAGGTACCAATTGTTATGGCACCTAATTTACGTCTTAATCGCGTAAAATACATGGGTTATTTAGATGTTGTCATGTACCATGAACCAACGAATACATTTAAAATTATCGACATTAAAACCAGTACTAAGGGATGGAATAAGTGGAATAAAAAAGATGAAAATAAACAATTTCAATTAATATTATACAAATATTTTTTCAGTAAACAATACAATATACCATTAGAAAATATAGAGATTGAATTCTTTATAGTTAGAAGAAAAGTATATGTAGATGGTGATTATCCTCAAAAACGAGTACAACAATTTACCCCAGCATCTGGTAAAGTAAAATTAAATAAAGCAACTACAAATTTAAATGAATTTATAAGTAAAGCTTTTAACTTGGATGGGTCATATAAGGATACTATATTTGGGGCAAATCCAAGTAAGTGGAATTGTACGTTTTGTCCTTATAAAGAAAATACAGAATTATGCAATGCTATTGGTAAGAATTTATAATCTGCATATATGTATAGACAAATATAAATAAAAATAAAAATTATGGCAAGTTCAAAAGATATGACACTAACAAGTGTAAAAGTAAAAAGTGATTTATTCGAAAATTTTAAAATTGAGTGTGTAAAACGTAAATTTAGTTTTCAAAAACTAGCAGATCGTTCATTATACTTATATTTAACAAATGAAGATTTTAGAAAACAAATTAATTCACAAGTAAAATTAGATATTGAAGATTAATAAAATTATTATTAAAAATGAAAGAAGGTTATATTAAAAAAGAAGATCGTAAAAAAATCTTATTATTAACAGATGATATTAGAGTACATTCGGGTGTAGCTACTGTAGGTAGAGAAATAGTAACTAACACAGCCCATAGATATAATTGGGTTCAGTTAGCAGGAGCTATTAAACACCCTGAAAAAGAAAAAGTTGTAGATTTATCTAAAGCTACTGGGGAAAAGTTAGGCATAGATGATGCTAGTGTTTTATTATACCCTTGCGATCATTATGGTAACCCAGATTTATTAAGAGATGTAATTAAAAGGGAAAAAATTGATGCTTTATTTTTAATAACTGATCCTCGTTATTTTGAGTGGGTATTTCAAATGGAAAATGAAATTAGATCATTAATTCCTATAGCATATTTAAATATTTGGGATGATCTACCAGCACCAATGTATAATAGAGATTTTTATGATTCTTGTGATGCTTTATTTGGTATTTCAAAACAAACTAAAAATATAAATGAAATAGTTTTAGGTAAAGAAAGATGTAAAAATAAAGTTATTAAATACATTCCTCATGGTTTAGATCATAATATATTTAAACCCATTAATAAATTTGATAAAGAATATCAAAAATTAGTTGAAAGTTTATCTAAAGATGGAAAAATGGAATTTAAATTATTATTTAATTCTAGAAATATTAGACGTAAATGCATCCCAGATACAATTTTAGCCTGGAAGTATTTTTTAGATACTTTAAGCAAAGAAAAAAGATCTAAATGTCAATTGGTACTCCATACTACACCTATAGATGATCATGGTACAGATATACCAGAAGTAATTAATTTTTTATTCCCAGAAAATGATCACAATATAGTAATATCTCCAAATAAGTTTACAACAGAACAAATGAGTTATTTATATAATTATGCTGATGGTACTATTTTACTATCTTCTGCTGAAGGTTGGGGTTTAGCTCTAACAGAATCTTTATTAACTGGTACTCCTATTATTGCTAATGTAACAGGTGGAATGCAAGACCAAATGAGATTTACAGATGAAAAGGGTAAATGGATTGAATTTAATAAAAATTTTCCTTCTAATCATAATGGTACTTATAGAGATTGTGGTGAATGGGCTTTACCAGTGTATCCCACAAATAAATCTTTAGTAGGATCCCCTAGAACTCCTTATATTTGGGACGATAGATGTAATCCTGAAGATGCCGCTAAGCAAATAAAAGCTTTATATGATATGGGTGATAAAGAAAGAAAAAGAGTAGGTAAAATAGGTAGGAATTGGGTTTTAGGTGATGAAGCTGGATTCACAGCTGAAAAAATGTCTAATAAGGTAATTAATGGTATGGATGAATTATTTAAAAAGTTTAAACCTAAACCTAATTTTACATTTACTAAAGATACAGATATAGATAAAAAAGTTTTAAATCATAAATTAATATATTAGAATGAAAAATACATTTGTAGTAAGTTGTCCAATTGACACTTATAGTGGTTATGGAGCAAGAGCTAGAGATTTTGTTAAATCTTTAGTTGAATTAAATAAATATGATGTAAAAATATTATCCCAAAGGTGGGGTAATACTTCAAAAGGTTTTATTGAAAATAATAAAAAAGAATGGGGTTTTTTAAAGGAATTGATAGTTCCTGGATTACAAGAAAAACCTGATTATTGGTGTATGATAACAGTTCCTAATGAATTCCAACCTGTAGGAAAATATAATATTGGGCTAACAGCTGGTATTGAAACTACTGTTTGTGACATTGAATGGATAAAAGGATGTAATAAGATGGATTTAAATTTAGTATCATCAGAACATTCAAAGTATGTGTTTCAAATGTCTAAATTCCAAAATAGTAAAAACCCAGAGGATGTAATTGAACTTAAAAAACCAATTGAAGTATTATTTGAAGGAGGTAATTTAGATATTTATAAAGTTATTAAAAAGTTTAAAAATAAAGAATTATATAATCAAATAAACTCTATATCAGAAGATTTTGCTTATTTAGTAGTAGGACATTGGATGCATGGTAATTTTGGTCATGATAGAAAAAATATTGCATTTACTATTAAATCTTTTTATGAAACGTTTAAAAATATAGAAAACCCTCCAGCACTTATTTTAAAAACAAGTAGGGTAAATTCTAGTGTAATAGATAAAGAATTAATACAGAAAAAAATCAATGAAATTAGAGATGGGGTTGAAGGGGAAAATATTCCTTCTGTTTATTTGCTTCATGGAGATTTTACAGATAAGGAAATGAATGAATTATATAATCACCCTAAAGTAAAATCAATGGTTTCTTATTCAAAAGGTGAAGGGTTTGGTCGTCCTTTATTAGAGTTTAGTTTAATTAATAAACCTATTATAGCTTCTGGTTGGTCAGGTCAATTAGATTTTTTACACAAAGATTATACAGCACTATGTGCAGGAAAACTTAATAATTTAGATAAATCATCACAAGTTAAAGGTATGTTAATTGAAGGTTCTCAATGGTTTGATGTTGACCATAATTATGTTAATCATTTTTATAATGATGTATTTTATGATTATGATAATTGGTTAGAAAAAGCAGATAATCAAGGCAAACATTCAAAAGAAAATTTTAGTTTTGATAAAATGACTAAAAAAATTAAAGAAATATTAGAAAAAAATGCACCTAAATTGCCTAAAAAAATGGAACTTAAATTACCTGGTATGAATAAAATAAAAATGCCTAAAAAAAATAATAAACTTAAAATAGTAAAATAATGAATAAAGATAATTTAATAAAATGTAATAGATGTGGAGGTGATGCTTGCTATACTCAAAAAGTAAATAAAATAACACTTTATTCTTGTTATGGGTGTGGCTTCCAAACTTCAACAATAATGAAAAGAGGTGAAAAATTTCTAGAAGAACAAATGGATATACTTCCTGATTTATATAAAGCATTATTAGGTGAAGATGAAGAAGGATTAATATGGATGCCTCAAACAGTAAATTTACCTCAAAATGGTATGGTATTTGCTACAGCAGCTAGAGATTTTGGAGATGAAGGTGCAGAAGTTAATCAAGATAATTATGAATGGGCTGGAGTTAAAGCTGTTAAAATAACAGAAGAAGAACAAGAAAAATTCCCAATACCTGGGAAAAAGGGTGAATATTATGAGTGGAGAATGGATATGACTACTGAAAAAAGATTTGCTCATAACGATTTTGTAGAGGCATTAGATTATATTGGAGTATTTAATAAAAATTAAAAATATGAAAGCATTAGTAACAGGAGGTGCAGGATTTATTGGGTCAAATTTAGTAGACTCTTTAATAGATAAAGGGTGGGAAGTAATAGTAATAGATAATTTATCTTCAGAAGCACATGAAGAATTTTATTTTAATAATGGAGCAACATATTATGAATATGATATTTGTAATTTTGATTTAATTAAACCTTTATTTAATGGGGTAAATTATGTATTTCACTTAGCTGCTGAATCTAGAATACAACCTGCAATATTAAACCCTACGTATGCTATAACAGTAAATTCTATTGGTACTTGTAATGTATTACAAGCTGCTAGAGAAGCAAATTGTGATAGAGTAATTTATTCATCTACATCTGCCGCTTATGGTTTAAAGAATCTTCCACCTTTAAAAGAAGATATGCCTAAAGATTGTTTAAACCCTTATTCTGTGTCTAAAGTAAATGGAGAAGAATTATGTAAAATGTATACTGATTTATTTGGATTAAAAACTATTTCATTTCGATATTTTAATGTATATGGTGATAGACAATGTACTAGAGGACAATATGCCCCTGTTATTGGGTTATTTTTAAAACAAAAATCAGAAAATAAGCCTATGACAGTAATTGGAGATGGCCTCCAAACAAGAGATTATACTAATGTTAAAGATGTAGTTAATGCTAATATTCTAGCTACTGAGTGTGATAGTGGATTTGGAGAAGTTTTTAATATAGGTACTGGAAAAAGTTATAGTATTTTAGATTTATGTGATCTAATAGGTGGAGAATTTGAATATATACCAGCAAGAATAGGTGAATGTAGATTTACTCAAGCTGATAATTCTAAAGCTAAAAAAGTATTAAAATGGGAACCTCAAATTAAATTAGAAGATTATTTAAGGTAGGATTCTGTAGATTAATTTCGTATATTTGTGTTATGAAAATAAGTTATGCAATTACAGTCTGTGATGAATTTGTAGAAATTCAAAGATTAGTCAATTTTTTACTAAAACATAAACGCCATGAAGATGATATCGTTATATTATATGATATTAATAATGGTAATGAAGGTATAGAACAATTTTTAAGAGCAAAATCAGTTAATTGTGAAATCGCTTGGATGCCAGGTGAGTTTAGTGGACATTTTGCTAATTGGAAAAATAAACTAACTGAAATGTGTAGTGGTGATTGGATCTTTCAAATAGATGCAGATGAAATGCCACATATGGATTTAATAGAATACCTACCAGAAATAATATTATCAAACCCAGATAATGAAGTAATTAGAGTACCTAGAGTTAATACAGTACATGGTTTAACTGAAGAATATGTTAGACAATGGGGGTGGAGAGTAAATGAAAAAAATTGGGTTAATTGGCCTGATTTTCAATGGAGAATTTATAAAAATAATACTAAAATTAAATGGGTAAATAAAGTGCATGAAGTTTTAACAGGTTATAATACATATTCTGATCTTATGGAAGAAGAACCATTTTGTTTATACCATCCTAAAGATATAGAAAAACAAGTAAAACAAAATAATTATTATAATACTCTGTAAAATGGAAAGTCAAAACAATGGTAATACACAACTTAATATCGATAGAAATGATCTAAATCAAAAAATTAGTAAACTTAAAATGTTAGGTAGTAGCAAAAAAGTAAAATGGTCTGATAAAAGAAGATTTAGAAACATATAATATGAATAGAAAATACTTACCTACATTAGGTGAATTAATTGATAGGTTATCAATAGTACAATTAAAAGAAGTATTCACCCCAGAACATAAAGATGAATATGCTAAAGAAATTAAGGATATAATGCATGATATTAATTTAGAAGGGGTTGATGCTGAGTTAATAAGGTCTGTTATTGTATTATCACAAATGAATTTACATATTTGGCATAATGAATCTAATTATAGAAAAGGTATTAAAGATGGGAATAATTTAGAATTAACTCATGGTTTAAATGGTATTAGAAATACTGCAAAAAATAAAATACAAGAAAAAGTAGGTGGTAGAAAGGATTATAAAATCGATTGTTTAGCTGCTGATTTTAAAGACTGGGAAATATCATGGTAATATTTAGTAACTTTATACCCCAAGAAAGGTATGAAAAAAGGTTAGGTAGTATTGAAAGATTTAAAGATATACCTATAACAATTTTCAATGACAGAATAGCAACACCTGAAGAATTAACAATTAATCCAATTAACATATTAATAATTAATGAACCTAATGAATTTTTTGGTTTACATAATTATGCTAAACAATGGGGACATTTATACTCAGCTGTATTAAGTTGGAATTCAGATATTAATTTACCAAATTCTGAAATATTTCCTCATGGTGAACGTAATATTGATTTAGATTATTGTAAATCATTTAATAATAAGAAAAAAGTATTTGAAGTTAATTTTTTAAGAGGAGCATTAAATAAAATTGAAGGTCACCATTTAAGACATAGAATATTTGATAAAGAATCAGAAATAAAAATACCGTATAAATGGTATCCTTATTTAAGTGATTTTAATCATGAAAAAAATAATAGACCAGATGGTAATGATTTACCAAATGGTAATCCAATTGAGGGTGAAGGTAAAAAAGAATTATGGAATAGAAATGCTATGTTTCATGTAGCAGTAGAAAATTCAAAACATAATAATTATTTTACAGATAAAATTATAGATTGTTTTTGTACTAAAACAGTTCCAATTTATTGGGGTGCTCCTTATATAGGAGATTTTTATGATGATAGAGGCATTATACATTTTAAAGATGAAAATGAATTAGTAGATATTATTAATAAATTAACACCTCAGGATTATTATGATATGAAACCTTTTATTGAGATTAATTATAAACGAGCATTAGAAAATAGTAATTTCTTTAAACGAATTGAAGAATGGATTGATGAATTAATTAAAATTAATAATTTATGAAATACCACATAAGTATTCACATATCACCTTATGAGATAGATAACTATCAAACATTCATACACCAATTAAGAAGAAATCTTAATTATATTGATGATGAAATTATATTTTCACCATTTTTAAATTTATCTGAATATTTTTATGATTGGAGAAATAGTAAACTAAAATCAGATTATTTTGTTAATAGATTTAATGAACTTAATAATATAGTAAAAGATGAATGTAAATTAGATTCAACTGTAAATTTTAAAGATAAAATACTAGGTGCTTTTAGTTATAAAACAATGTTCTTAGAACAATACCAAGATAAAGTAGATGCATTTATATGGTTTGATAGTGATATGATATTCCCAGATAATGCTATTGTCTCTTTAATTGGAGCTCATAAAGCACTTGAAGATAAACATTGTATAATAACACCTCAAATACATAGATTGTGGGATGAAACGTGGGATGTTTTAGTTAATGAAGATTATAGTAATACACCAGCATCACATGACAATTATTTTGGGTTCGATGGTTATAAACTATTTAAAAATAAAGATAGAGATTTAGGAGTTGTTAAAAATGAACAAAATTTTAAATTTGCTTCTGGTTGGTGTAACTTATTATCATCAGATTTATTTAAAGATTATATTAAATTTGATTATAGTTTGGGTCATTATGGACCTGATGACACATTTATAATGTGTTTATTAGACTATTATAAACACTTAGGAAATAATATTAATCAATATATTATTAAAAATTTAGTAGTAACTGAAAATTATAAACATAGTTTAAATCAGTATGAAGGTTATATTACTAAAAATGATAATATAAAAACAAAAGAAGAATTTGCTAGTGAAACTAATCAAGCAGCAGGTGAACGAATAAATAAAATAATAGATGGTTAAAATATTAGTAATAGGAGATAGTTGTTTAGATGAATATATTTACTGCACAACCAGTAGATTTTGCCCTGATGCACCAGTACCAATTTTAAAACCAGAATCTTTTGTTAGTACTTTAGGAATGGCTGGTAACGTAGTAGATAATTTAGAAGCGTTAGGAATTGAAGTTGAATTAATTTCAAATGCTAATAAAATTAAAAAAACAAGATATGTTGATAGTAAAACAAACCATATGTTTTTTAGAATTGATGAAGGAGAAGATGATGTATTCCCCATAGCACAAAAATCATTAGATAATATTAACTGGGAAGATTATAGTGCTGTAGTTATTAGTGATTATTGTAAAGGGTTTATTGATGAAAACACAATTAAATACATATCAAAACAACATCCTATTACATTTTTAGATACTAAAAAACAAATAGGTAGTTGGGTTGAAGATATAACATTTATTAAAATAAATGATGTAGAATATCGTTATTCTGAAAAGTTTATAGACAACAATTATCAAGATAGTTTAATAATAACTAGAGGATCAAATGGAGCAGAATATAAAGGAAACACATACCCAGTAAAAAAAGTAGATGTAAAAGATACTAGTGGTGCTGGTGATAGTTTTTTAGCAGGATTAGTAGGGAACTATTTAGAAACATATAATATAATAGAAGCAATTAAATTTGCTAATAAATGTGCTACTCAAGTAGTACAGAAAAAAGGTACAGCAAAAATAAATAAAAATGAAATATAAATTTAGTAAAAAATTAGAAGAAGTAACAATTATACAACCTGATGTATTTTATGATTATAGAGGTGAGTATATTGAAACTTGGAATGTAGATAATTATAGTATATTTGATCATTTAGTTAATGATAATAAACCTATAATATTTAAACAAGATGATATTAGTACATCAGTAAAACATACATTAAGAGGACTACATGGTGATTCAGAAACATGGAAGTTAGTTTCATGTGTTTATGGTTCATTATTACAAGTAGTTGTTGACATGAGAGAATCAAGTGATACTTATTTAGAATATGATATGTTTAGTATTAATGATAAGAATAGAAATCAAATATTAATACCACCTGGTTTTGCTAATGGTCATTTAGTAATGAGTGATTTTGGGATATTTAGTTATAAACAATCTACATTATATGGAGGTGCTTCAAAACAATTTACAGTAAAATGGAATGATCCAAAATTAAATATACCTTGGCCTATTGATAATCCTATATTATCTTCACGTGATAAAAACGCAGATACTATATGAAATATACCGTATTAATAACAGGTGGAGCGGGTTATTTAGGATCAGTTTTAGTAGAATATCTATTATCTGATGGTTACCATGTAACTGTATTTGATAATTTATCATATAAACAAACATCACTATTACAATATTGTAATAATAAAAATTTTGAATTTATTAGAGGTGATGTTACAGATAAAACAACATTACAAGCATTAGTATCAGCTCATGATGTTATAATTCCATTAGCTGCAATAGTAGGAGCCCCAGCTTGTGATGCAAGTCCTGAATTAGCTGTTAAAATTAATTATAACCAAATTCAAGATATAGTAGATATTTTAGAACCTAATCAAAAATTAGTAATGCCTAATACTAACAGTCAATATGGTAGTTCAAAAGATATAATCACAGAAGATAGTCCTCAAAATCCACTATCATTATATGCTAAAACTAAATGTGATGCTGAACAATATATTATGGATTGGGGAAATGGTATTTGTCTAAGATTAGCAACTGTATTTGGTGCATCACCTAGAATGCGTACAGATTTATTGGTAAATGATTTTGTTTACAAAACAATGACTGAAGGTGTATTAGTATTATTTCAATCTCAATTTAAACGTAATTATATTCATGTACGAGATATAGCTAGAACATTTTTGTTTTGTATAGAAAATTATGATAAAATGAATGGTGAAGTATTTAATGTAGGATTATCTAAAGCTAATTTAAATAAAAAAGAATTAGCTGAAACAATTAAAACACATTTTCCTAAACTAGTAATATTAGAAAATGATTTTAGTTCTGATTTTGATAAGAGAGATTATATTGTCTCAAATGATAAATTAGAAAGTTATGGTTGGAAACCTATTCATTCTATTGATGCTGGTATAATAGAATTAAAAAAAGCATATAAAATGGTTATAGCAGATAATAATAAAAAATATACAAATTTATAATATGAAAGTACTAATAACAGGTGCTACTGGATTTGTAGGTAGACACTTAATAAAAAGATTTAAAGAAGAAGATGTTGAGGTTACAGAAATAAATTCAACTAATTTTGATAGTATGTGGTCATTAGAAAAAAACACATATGATTATATTATACATTTAGCTGTTAAAACAGCAGCAGGTGGTTATTGTCAAGACCACCCAGGTGAACAATGGATAGTTAATTCAAGTATTAATGTTGATATGTTAGCTTATTGGCAACAATACCAACAAAGAGCTACAATGATTACTTTTGGATCGTCTTGTGGTTATAATAATAATATTAAAAAGATTGAACCAAACTATTTAAAAGATGAACCAGAAACGGGGTACGAAGTATATGGTATGATTAAACGTAATTTATTAACAGGTTTATCAGCATTAAAGGAAGAATTTAAAATGGATTTTAGGTATTTAATTCCATCTGTATTTTATGGTCCTCAATATGATTTAAATGATAAACATTTTATATTTGATTTAATTAGAAAGATAGTTAATGCTAAAAATGGAGGTGATAAAGTAGTACTTTGGGGAGATGGTAATCAAACCAGAGAATTAATTTTTATTGATGATGCTGTAGATATAATTTTGCAATCTATGTCACCGGCAACACCTAAAATATTAAACCTATCATCAGGTAAACCTTACAAGTTAAGCAAATACGCTCAAACTATTTGTGATATAGTAGGATATGATTATAATTTAATTGAGTGGGATAAAGATGCATTTGTAGGATCTAAAAATAAAAAATTAATTAATACACATTTAAAAGGATATAAATTTACATCACTTAAAAAAGGACTAAAGAAAACTATAAAATATTATGAAGATAGCATCAATAGTAGTAAATAGAAATGATGGTTATAAGGATTTTGAAAGAGGTTTAATTCATTTTAAATCTATGATAAGATCTTTTGATGAAGTTAATTATGTTGATTGGAATTCTGATTATGGGTCTTTTATATGGGAAATTGAAGAAAAATTACCAAAAACAAATAAAATAAAACATTACTGTATTTCTTCTGATGTAGTTGAAAAATTAATATTTGATAAAAATGCTCAAAAATGTAATGAAGCTATAAGCAGAAATATTGCTATTAGACGAACGGATGCTGATTGGATTGTATCTACTAATTTAGATGTAATTCCTCCAACTAAACAAGAATTAAAAAAACTAATTAAAAAATTAGATAAAAATACTTTTTATACTATATCTAGAAGAGAAGCACCTAAAGATATAATTTATAATAATAAAACAGAAAATAGATTAAGAGAAGCACTAAGCACTATACCAGCAAGACACTTTCCAGCTAAAGTAACACCAAATGATAATTACTCTTTAATTAATTGTTGTGGTGATTTTCAAATAGCACATAGAGATGTTTGGAATAAAGTTAAAGGATTTGAAGAAGAAATGATATATGCTTGTTTTGTAGATACTAACATACAAAAGAAAGCAGTATTAAATAATTTTAATTTAGAAGTATTATATGAGCCAGCTTTATACCATATGGAACATGGAGCTTATTTTACTAAAGCTGATGGAACACGTGTACAAGATGAAAATAACATAGGTGCTTACAAAGGAGAAAATAAAGCTTATAATGATGCTTTTACTTGGGTTGAAAACTTTCAATCCACAAAAAATGACGAAGATTGGGGTCTAAGTCATTTAGATATCGAGGTTGAAATAATCTAACAATATTTATTATAGACTTCACAATTACTAATTAACAAAATGAAAATGAAAATGAAAATGAAAAAATCGACAGGTTACTTTCTTGTAACCGTGTTTTGGTTAGCAGTATTAACTTTTTGCTCACTAAAAACACAAGCACAAACTTTTGTAAGTACAACACCTGAAAATAGAAATGTTGTACTCGAAGAATTTACAGGCATATATTGCCAATTTTGTCCTGATGGACATTTAATAGCACAAAATTTACATAATGCTGACCCAAATGATGTATTTTTAATTAATATACATACTGGTGGTTATGCTAATCCAAATGGACCTAGTGATCCTGATTTTAACTCTTTATATGGATCTGCAATTGCAACCAATTCAGGTTTAATAGGTTATCCAGCAGGAACAGTTAACAGAGATATTATTTCTTATAGTCTTTCTCCACAAGGTAACCCAGGTACTACAGCTTTGAGCAGAGGCGATTGGGCAACTGAAGTTGATACTGTTTTATCTCAAACATCTTATGTTAATATTGGTGTTCAAGCAAGTTATGATATGGTAACAGGTATTTTAACAGTTAATACTGAAACATATTACACACAAACTACCACAAACATAAATGTGTTACACGTAGCAGTAGTACAAAATAACACACCAGGTCCTCAAACAGGTGCTTTATCGTACAACCCAGGTGCAATAATAACAGGACCTTGGAATCCAACTTATAACCATCAACATATGTTAAGACATTTAATGGATGGTGCTAATGGTTTAGAATTTAATGTTACAACTGCTGGTACATTTATTCCTAATACACATACATGGCAAATGCCTACTAATATAACTATACCCATGTCTAGTGGATATTTTCCTGATTTAGATCCTACAAATATGGATGTTGTAGCTTACATAGCTGAAGGCCCAGGTGCAATTATTACTGGTTATCAAGCTAATGTAGTACCAATATTCCCAAATGCTTATGATGCTAATGTAACTAACTCAACTGCAGAAGATGTTATTTGTGAAAGTGAAACAGATATTACAATTACATTTAGAAACTATGGTAATCAACCTTTAACTTCACTAGATTTAACATATGATATTAATGGTGGAACTCCTGCTGTGTATAATTGGACTGGTAATTTAATTTCAGGTGCACAAGAAACAGTAACAATTAATAGTGTTACTTTTGCACCACAAGCAAATAATACAGTTACTTGGGTAGCTAGTAATCCTAATGGACAAGTAGACCAAAACACAACTAATAATTCTAGTACTTCAACATTTAAACACTTTAATTTATCTGGTGATGTAATAACAGGAATTACTGCGGGAACAATTGATGTGTCTATTTTAACTGATGGTTATGGAAGTGAAACTACTTGGGAAATTGTTGATGAAAGTGGAAATGTATATGGTTCTGGAGGACCATATTCAAATAATACTCAATATAATGAAACAGCATATGTAGCTATATTTCCTAGTTGTTTTGAATTAAAATTATATGATTCATATGGTGATGGAATGTGTTGTGCAAACGGAGTAGGTTCGGTATTAGTAACTGATCAAAATAATAATGTTATATTTGAAGGTAATCCAAATAATTTAACAAATTTTTCTGAAATTAATGTTTATTTTGAAACAGGTGCTGGAAGTAGTAATGCATGGGAATGTACGCCATTTGGATGTGCTGATGTAGGTATTGGGAATGGTTCATATGCTACACAATTAGATTGTGAATCAGATTCAACTAATATAAACACACCATGTTTTGTTGTAACAAGTGTAAATGAAATTGAGTTATCTAATAATTATAATAAAATATATGACGTTTTAGGTAGGGAATGGAAAGTACAATTTGGAGATTTACCTAAAGGCATTTATATTATTGATAATAAAATTCAATATAAACAATAATGCAATATAGATACTTTAGTATTACAGATAAAAATAAAGATACTGTAGGAGTAGTTAATGCTGACACAATAGAAGATGCATATTCAATGGCTAGTCAAATGAAAAAACTACCATTAGATGATTTTAAAAAACTATTTAAAGTAGAAAAAATAACTAGATTATTCCATTCTTAATGGGATAATTTGGTTTTCTGACATATTTTTCGTATATTTACGTAATATTTTATAGATTACGTATAATTATAAACATGGAAGAAAATATGAAAATGATTCAATGTATTAAATGTGAAGCAGACATGCCTGAATTGAGATTAACTAAATTTGGTTACAAAGTGTGTGTTGATTGCTCAACAACAGGTGCTTATAGAGCTGTATCAACTGTAAATGGTGTAGGTGATCATACTTGGAATGATATACAAATTATGACATCTGATGAAGCAGATCGATTAGCAAATCAGAAAGATCCAAAATTATTTGATTCCTATAAAGATATAGATGCCTAAACCAAAACCATTAAGTAAAGAGCTTATTAAGGGAGCTATGTCACAAACCTTATCAAATAGAGCAGCAGCTAGATATTTGAATTGTTCTTATCAACATTATAAAAAATGGGCTAAGTTATATGAGAGTGATACTCATGATAATTTATTTGAACAACATAAAAACCAATCAGGTAAAGGGATCCCTAAGTTTTTAAGAAGTGGTGGTAAAGAACCAGCATTAACAGATATTATTGAAGGTAGAGTTGATGCATCATCTTTTACACCTGAAAAAATTAAATATAGATTAATAACAGAAGGTCATTTATTAGAAGAATGTGCTGTTTGTGGATTTAATGAACGTAGAGTATCTGATTATAAAATGCCATTATTATTAAATTTTAAAGATGGTAATAAAAAAAATTATAGAAAGGAAAATATAGAATTACTATGTTATAATCATTATTTTTTAACTGTAGGAGATATATTCTCAGATAAACAAATTAAAGGTATAGAAGATCATGTACCAGTAAATCAAGCTACAGTAGAATGGGAAATGGATGATTATACTAGACAAAGGTTAGTTGAATTAGGTTTAGATAAACCAGAAGAAGAATATGGAAGTGATTTAATATCAAAAATATGAAAATAATAAGACCATTATTACAAGAAATATATCAGAATGATCCTTGGAAAATGCTTTGCTGTTGTATAATGTTAAATCTTTGTAGAAGAACAACTATAGATAGAGTTAGATTAGAATTATTTAAAAGATATCCTAATCCACAAGCTATGATTAATGCTGATGAAAAAGAAATAGCAGACTTACTAGAACCATTAGGATTTTATAATAAAAGAGCCAAAACTTTACAAAAAATGAGTAAAGGATATTTAAAAGGATTTACAGACGTTATAGAACTTTATGGAGTAGGAAAATATGCAAAAGATTCTTGGGAATTATTTCAAAATAATAATAGGAATATAGACCCAACAGATAAAGTATTAACTGAATATTTAAGAATTACATGAAAAAAACAAGAAATATTAAAAGAAAAAAACATGATCAAATAGTAAATGATTATGATAAAATAAAATCTAGACATTTAGAAAAGCTAGCTAGTAAAATGCTTAAAGATGAAGAAAAAAGAGATAATTTAAGATTAAAAACAATTAAAGGTGAATTTTTAGACAAATTTTAATATGAAAAAATTAGACAACATAGTAATATTATTATTATTTGCTTTAGTATTATATACATTAATGGCATTTACAACATATAAATCTTATCCAAATAATATAAGTGAAATAAAACCAATAGAAGTACAACCTATAGAAATAAAAATAGAACCATTTGAATTAGTTCAACCTTCACACCAACAATTTTTAGAAGCAATAGGACATAGAGAATCAAGTAATAATTATTTAGTTGTTAATGAGTTTGGTTATATGGGTAGATATCAATTTGGTAAAGCAACACTTAAAGGTTTAGGTATTAATGTAACTAAAGAAGAGTTTATTAATAATCCTAGATTACAAGAAAAAGCAATGCATATGTTACTGTCACATAATCAAAAGAAATTAAAACGTTATATAAAAAAATATGATGGTAAAATAGTGCATGGTATATTAGTTACAGAATCAGGTATATTAGCTGCAGCTCATTTGGCTGGTCAAGGTAATGTACGTAAATTCTTAAAAAATGGGTTTGTATTTGAAGATGGGAATGGAACTAAAATGACTTCCTACATGAAACAGTTTGGGGGTTACATTTTAAATTTATAATTTAATATTTATAATAAATGGCAATAATTAATAGTACATATAAAAAAGTAAGAAAAAAGCGTCCTGGTGTTCACGCTAAAACAAAACACTCAAACATGAAAGGTTCTAGTAATTATAAAAAAATGTATCGTGGACAAGGAAAATAAAATTAAAGTAAAAGGATCATTTCAAGACATTAATTTTTTTGAAATATTTGATGCTATGGATGATGAATTTTTAGAAGAAATGGCTTTTTCTGATCCTAAACAATTAATAAGAATGTGTACATTCCTTAGTTTAGATGCACAAATAAAAAAAGAAGGAATAACTCATAGAAAAAAACATATAATAACTGATTAATTATGGAAAAATTATTTAAATGGCATAAAAACCACTATTATAGTGTATTAGAAAAATATAATGTATCTTCATATCAAGCAGCTTGGTCATCTTGGATCAAAGGTGTTGTATTTGGTATTATAATAATGTTTTTATGTGGTTGTGGTACTTACCAACAAGTACCAGTAGACAAATGTTGTGAAACTGATGTAGTTTATTTAGATGAAACTAAAGGTGATTCAGTAAATTTATTTACAAGTTTAGAATTTAATACTATTACATTAGACTTTAGACCATTAAGACCTAGATTTAATTGGGGACATAATTATGGTTATTGGGGGTCAAGACCATTATGGTTAGATTTTGATTATTACCATGGTTTTAATAATTACTATTCTTATTATAACCCTTATTATTCCTATTATAGACCTTGGAATCATTGGGATTGGTATATGAGACCATGGAGACCAACTAATAATTGGTATCAAGGACCATTTAATAATCAAAGTTATAATGTGGTTTATAACGCAAGCAGAAGAGGTAGCTTAATAGAGTCTAATAGAATGTCTATAGAAGATAAAATAGCTTTTGGTAAAATAGGTAATTCAAGATTAGTAACTAATAAACCTGCTGTTAATACAAAACCAGTAATTATAAACAAACCAGTAGTTAATAATAAACCTGTATGGAATAATAACAATAATAATGTTATAGTAAAGCCTAACAATAATTATAGACCTAATAATAATTACAAACCTAGTAATAATAATTCTAGACCTAGTTTTAATAGTAATTCTAGACCTAGTAATAATTCAAGACCATCTATATCAGTTAAAAGTAGAGGTGGTAAAAATAATTAAAGACTTCCGCGCATTTATTTGGTTACCGTAAAAAGGGTTCGTATATTTACCATGTAAATAAGGGCGTAAAGCCAAGTGTTAATTAAAATAAAGGTTATGAATCAAGAAGAAATTTATTGGGAAGAGCAGGAATACAAAAGAGCAATGGAGATTATGAGTAAAGATGTAATGAAAGTTACACCTGAAGAATTGCAGTTTGTCATAGATTATGGTTTAATCGAAGGTAAAAAAAGTAAATAATGCCAATAATAGAATTTTCAAATTTAAACAAGTATGGTAATTGGAGAACAAGAAGGTTCTACCACCCAACAACAAATTATGGTATTAACCCAGATGGATTAGGTTCATCAATTATGGTGAAGTTACATAAATATACACATAAACACGTTTTACCACCGTGTATAATGAAGTTAGGTGGAAAGACATATATTATGCCCGGTTGGCAAGAAGTAATTGAAGGTACAACATTAAACGATGTTATACACATTAAACCTAAACTCAAGAAAAAAGCAGAAACTGTTGTAGTTGAAACACCAAGTTCAAAAGGTGACAAAATGTATAAAACAAGATATTACCCTGACACAGGTAATTTTACTTGTACATGCCCTGGTGTTTGGATGAGTGGTAATAATTGTAAACATATTAAAAAACTAAGATTAGAAATAAATGGAAAATAGAGGTAGACCAAGCGAACAAGTTGTTAAGTTAGATAAATGGATATTAGATACTGATGATTCAACTTGGTATTATGATAAAAGTAAATCAACTAATGGTTGTTGGAGAGTAGAACAAAAGTTTAATGCTGGAGAAAAACAACCTAAAATTGATAAAAAACCATATGGTAAGATGCCTGTTGCTATGGTTTTTAAAACTTCTAATAGAAGTAATGCAAAAACTAAAATAAAAGTTTGGCGTAATACAAATATAGATTACATCAATTCTACGCCTAAACTTCCAGGAGTACCAGAATGTGCTGTAATTTTAGATTTATTAGTTGGCGAGAATTGTATTAATTCTTATAAACTAAAAAATAATTTGTAATATGTATAATAAAAGTAAATAAAGATATGGCAACAAGAGCATTAATAGGATTTTTAGATGACGACAAACAATTAGTCGGAACTTATAATCATTATGATGGTTATCCAGATGGACTAGGTAAAACATTAGTTAAACATTTTAACGATGAGGATGCAGCTGAAAAATTAGCTGCTACAGGTTATATTTCTTCAATAGACCCAGAAAGTGGAGATATTGATTCTAAATATGATCAAGAACCATATTACAAAGTAGTAGATGCAGATGATGCATATACAGCAGGATCAATGATTGGTGATGCAGTAGATTATTTTGGAGGTGATTATGGGTATGTTTGGGTTAGAGAATTAGGAAAATGGCTTACTTTAAAAAATAATGGTATTGCTGGTATGGCTAAACAAATTGAAGATGAGTTAGGCGAATCAGGAATGTATATGGTAGATGAAAGTGAAAAAATAGAAGAAAATATTATGGAACAGGGATATGAAGCCAAATGGGCTAAATTTTTAGCAGAAGCTAAAGATATAGACTTTGGTGTTATAAAAAAATACATACAAGATGAATTAAAAAGAGGTGATTCAAGAGAAGATATTGAATTAGATACCTATATTGATTCAATCAAAAGAGACTTCGATGCCGGAGGCACAAGAAGAAGCGATTATGATGATTATGAAATGGACGACTATGTTGAAGATTTCGAAAATTATATAGCTGATAAAAGGGATGCTTAGAATAGCTAGGATCCCCAGGTCTAATTTATTATCATGTGGGCTTAACATTGTTAGAAAATGTAAAGGTGATACACATATGATAAGTTATCTAAAGTAGTTGGCCACTACGTTTTCAAAACAATAAAATTAATTATTAACCAAAATCAAAAAAATGAAAAAAATGATTTTAACATTTGCTTTATCACTGCTTGTTGCAGTAGGAGTAAATGCGCAAAACGCGAAGGGCGATTGGTACGTTGGTACTGGAGATATCGCAAATGTAGCTTGGACTGAATGGTCTATAGCACCAACATTAGGATACGGTGTATCTGATAAACTTATGGTAGGTGTAAACTTATCACAAGCAGATTCATCTGAATCTATGGTACTAGATTTACATGCTAGATACTTTATGACACTAGGTGGTCATGATGTGTATCTTTATGGATCTGCACCAGATGTAGATACTGATAACCTTTCATTAGGTTTAGGTAAAATGTTTACTTTCCACAAAGGAATATACGTTGACCCTAAAGTAGTTTACAATGTAGGAGAAAAGACAACTAACTTAATGTTAGGCGTAGGTCTTAAGTTTTAATATTGTTTAACTAAAAATTATTAAAAATGGAAAATGTAATTAAGCACGTAACAGGATTTTTTGGTGGATTATTGTCAATTATGATGGCAGTAGTACCAGTAGCAATTCTGTGGAATGTATTAACTGGTGGAATGGTATTCGGAATGGATGTTGTTGCCAATTTAACAACTTTACTAAATAGCTTCGGCGAAGGTGGATTTGTTGGATTAATAGCACTAGTTATTTTAGCTAAATTCTTTATCGATAAGAAATAAGTTAAAAATTAATGTTAAGAAAGGCGCGTATCTATTTGGATACGCGCTTTTTTTTTCGTATATTTACGCATATATGATAATAAAAACAAATAAAGACATATGCGGAAAAATTTGGTTACCGCAAATAGGGTTCGTATATTTACAAGGTAAAACGGGTGAGAGCCCAAATATTAATTAAAATAAATAAAGGTTATGTTAGAGCAATTAGAATTATTCCAAGTATTAAATCAAGAACAACAAAATGAAGTTGATAGATTTGTTGAAAGACAAAATCATCACGTAGTTGATAGAATAGAAAGCATGGAGAAAACGGTAGATATGCTTAAAGAAGCTGGATTTAAACAAGGTGAAAATTTTTCATGTAGTTATACAGTTAATAAAGAAACATCTGAAAGATCATTTGGATGGGGTGATAATAGATTTACAGCTGAAGTAACATATAATACAATAAGTGGTAGTGTTTATTTAAAACATAAAAGATTTTATAATGGTGAGTTAAAATCTGACGTATCAAATGTTAGTAAAACAGGTGATAAATTAGAGTGTTCTAGAATAACTCCACAATATAGAGCTTATAAACCATCTACATTATTAGTTAAATTAAATGAATATAACGAAGATCAACAATGGAGATATGATAATTATGTTAAGAAAAATAATATAGTAGAATATACTCTTGATAAGTATTCAAAATTATACCCAAATGCTAAGGTGCAAACAGGAACAGGATATGCTGGTAATCGTTCATTCACAACAGTTTTAGTTTCGTTTGAAAGTGGTAGTTGGGTTGAGTTTAAATTAGGATTTAGACAAGATGAAGAATATATGTATAAAAAGTTTGATGCTACTGTTGATGCATTAAAAGGTATGGATTTATTAAACCATTTTAACGAGCAAAAATAGTATGAAGTATTACGATTTATTAATAGGTATAGGAGCATTTGTTGCTGCCCATGTATTAACATTTTTTCAATTAAATGGCCAATTCTTTAAAATGGATTGGTTTAGAAAGAATGAAATATGGGTAGCAGCAGCAGGAATAATATTATCGTTTTTTTACATTTGGGGAACAAAGTATGCGGTTAGTGGAATGGGTGGTTTATTATGGCCTGCTAGATTTATAGGATTTGGAGTAGGAATGGTTATTTATGCAATTGGTGTTTGGTATTTCTTTAGTGAAGGAATTAGCCCAAAAACATTAGTTAGTTTAGTATTATCATTATTATTAATTTGTATTCAAGTATTATGGAAATAAAATCGAAAGCTTTTTATAACAACTATCCAGGCCTTAATATGTATATACGATGATTGGAGTACATTACATAAAGTATGTTAATGATAAGGGCTATGTTGTTAAACGTGAAATGCCCACCCATAGATTTGGTGTTAAAGGATCGAATAGATTAAATATGGAGTTATGCCAAGCCTATAGGGATTACTTAGGTTGTGACCACGTTTTGAGAACGCAAACGCATTTTTTATTTTGTGAAACAATTGAAGATGCTGAGGAAGTGGATTACTGGGAATTAGATAAAAATAATTAGCTGTAGGTTAAAGGTATGAAGAAATTTTTAATATTTACTTTAGTTTGGATTAGCCAACAATTGGCCATACCTTTTTGGGTAGTAGGTCACGTACATTTGTCATTTAATTGGGATGTTTATAGTGACGCAAAAATCCTTTTCGCTTCATTAGGTATGAACCTAATTGTAGCAATAGGTTTTTGGTTAGATTATAAACAACACTCTAAAACAAAAGTTGATCATATTAGTATGTTACAAAAGCAAATTAATGAGAATAAAAAGTCAAATACTCACACGGCTCAAGCTGTAAATAAAATTGTGGGTGAAATAAGTCAAATGAAAGTATATAAATAAATTATGGAAATTACAAAAGATAAATGGATTATTACATTTAATGGTAATCAAGTTAGAGTTTCTGGAAGAAATTTAGATGAACGTTATTTAGTAAAATGGTTTTGTGATGATGAATTTGTAGGGGAATATGAATTAGGTTCTGGAAATTGGGGAGCTTATCCTTTGCGTTTAGGTGATTGGAAAATTGAATTTTGGAGTAGAGGAAGTAAAGTAGGTGAGTATTACAATGATTTAAATGGCGAGCCTGTTTTAATTATTGCAGATTTAGCTACATCAAAACCAGGTAAAAGTTTACCTATTGAAAGATTAATAACCAGGGGTAATGAGTTGAAAAATAAATATAACTGTGATGTTGTATTTTATTTTAGAGGTAGTGAGAAATATGATTTGTCACCCTTTAAAACATTAAAAATGAATGATAGTTACAATTTTAAATTAATACTTGAAGAAAATTATGGATAATTTAGTACAAATATATAAAAATACTCTACCTATAGAGTTTTGTGAGCACATTATTGAGTTATTTGAAAAGTCAGATAACCAAATGGAAGGAATGGCTGGTGGTGGAGTTAACAAAAATATTAAAGACTCAACTGATTTAATGATTACGAGTTATTTAGATAATCCTGAATGGGTTTATGTTTATGATTACATTAGAGAAAATTTATTAGGTAATTTTGTTGATTATTTAGGTAAATTTCCATTTTATCACATGAATGATAATTATAGTAGTCAATCTTCATTAATTAGAACTGCTCAACTAGCATTTATGAGTAGTAATGATTCTAATCCTCATATGCAAATCCAACGTTATATAGGTGATCAAGGTTTTCATTCATGGCATCATGAAAATCATGGAGGATCAATGGGTAAACGTGAGTTAGCTTTTCTTTATTATTTAAATGATGTTGATGGAGGTGAAACTGAAATGAAGTATAACCCACAAAAAATTAAACCGGAAACTGGTAAATTAACTTTATTCCCAGCATATTGGACTCATAAACATAGGGGAAATTCACCTTTAAATGGACAAACTAAATATGTTATTACTGGATGGATTGAAAGTATGGGTAAAGATGAAATAAGTGATGAATTTTCAGGTGATTACTTTATGTAAATATGGAAAATTATAAAATTTTAAATAACGGTGTAATACACCAATACAAATTATTTTCGAAATTAAAAGAATATAATAAAGATTATATTAATTCACGATATAATAGTTATGGTGAAAAAGGATTGCAAATGGCTTATTTACGTTTAGGTCATTTATTAGGTGTATTAGGGAAAATACCAAAAAGTATTTTAGACATTGGATATGGTAATGGGGATTTTTTAAAAGTTTCCCAAAAAATAATACCTAATTGTTATGGTAATGATATATCTAATTACCCTACTCCAGATAATGTTGAATTTGTTGAAAATATTAAGGAAAAGCATTTTGATGTTATTACTTTTTTTGACGTATTAGAACATTTTGAAAATATTGAATTTGTTAAAGATTTAAAATGTAATTACATAATGATTAGTGTACCAAATTGTCATTTCTTTTCTGAGGAATGGTTTGAAAATTGGAAACATAGAAGACCTGATGAACATATATTTCACTTTAATGAAAAATCTTTAAATAATTATTTTAAAGAAATGGGTTTTGTAAAAATAAGTTATAGTAATATTGAAGATATAATAAGAATACCTGTAGATAATAATAGTAATATTTTAACAGCTATATTTAAAAAAGTTAAATGAAGAACCTAATTATGTCTAAACCAAAACCTTGTATGAGAATTAAAGGTTGTATTGGTGATGTTATATATTCAACCCCTCTAGTAAGATATTTTAGTAAAGCTTATGACCAGAAAATTTATATAGAAACAGATAATCCTATTTTCTTTAAAAATAGTCCTTTTGTTGAGGAGGTATTTGATACTAACAAAAGTGAAAAATGTCCTGATGGTACTGTAGTTTTAGACTTAAATGAGTATTGGATTAATCCTAATGGAGCTAAATTTAATATTAGAAACATGTACACAACTGATTTTTGGTCTATTAGATTTGGTTTTACTATCATACCCCAAGAAAAAACATTAGAATTTTATCCTGATGATTATGATTATGAAGGATTTGATCCTTTTAAAACAGAATATATTATAGTTAATCCTTCTATTACAGATGCTTGTAGAGAATGGGGTTTAGATAATTGGGTTGATTTATTAAAAACTATAAATAATAATACTGATATTAAAATTGTAGTAACTGGTAAAAGTATAATTAATCCTTCAGATTCAGGGATAAAAAATAAAGGATATCATGAATTAAATAATATTGAGGGAGTTGAAGTTGTTGACTTAACTGATAAATTAAATTTATCTAATTGGCACCATATTATTAAAAATAGTAAAGTTATTATTACTCATAACTCTTCAGGACTTCCTATGGCTGGTACTACTGATGCAGAAATTATTTATTTAGGGGGAGCTATACATCCACATTTTAGAGTACCATTTAGAAATGGATCCCAGTCTTATAAAATACATTATGTTCATGGAAGATGTAATCTATTTTGTCAAAGTGATGTAAGATATAATTCTGATGAAAAAGATAATCATAGTACTGTATTTGGTGGTTGGGGAGCAGGTGGTTATTGTTATGAAGATAAACCTACTTTTGAATGTCATCCTAAACCTTCTCAGGTTTGGAATGTGTTAAGTAATGTTTTATCAAATAATTTGGATTTTTAAAATAATTTTCGTATATTACAAATAAAAACAATGAAAAAACACCCATACTACGATAGTGATAGAAAAAAACGTACTGAGGAAGCATCTTTAAAGGCAATTGCTTTTTGTATTGTTGGAATGGTAACAATATTAATTTTAGCAAAAATATTTCAATAATGGCTATTGTAAGATGGTTTATTAACTTATTTTGGAAAGATCAAAATGATTTAGAAAAAAACCTAGAAGGTTGGGATGAGAATTTTGCAAAAGGTAAGTTAAAAAAAGGTAGGCGTTTTCATTAAATAGCGTAGAGTTATTTTATCAACTAACCACATGATAGTTAGTTGTTAGCGCGTAAAATCACGTAAAACATGCGAATAAACGCATATAAATTATAATAAATATGGAATCAAAACCACAAAGAGTATTTTTAGATATTAGAGAAGATAGAGGAGAACCTTCAGGTTATTTTGTAAGAAGTGATTTAAAAGATACTATTGAAGAGTTTGAAATGGAGACGGATCAGAAAGTTATAGGTTTAATTTATGATGGAACTTATAATATAGAATTAATAATTAAAAAGAAATAATAATGGAGGGAGTAAAATATGATTTTGAAATTGTCTCAATTGGAGATGGAATGTTGTTTGGAGCTACTTTTTATGGTAGAGATGACGTTGTAGAAGAAGATTGGGCTGAGTTTAATCTTTATTTAGGTATTGTAAAACTTAAATGGAGGTGGTTTTAAAAATTATTAATTGGATTAATTATAAATGGGTTAAGTACAAACGTAAAAGTGTTTGGGATTTATGATAGAAAAAGTATTAAGTTATATAAAAGATGTTTTAGAAGTACCAAGAGACGAATATAATGGTATGCCTGTCTGTCCTTTTGCTAAACAAGAACGTGAAAGTAATAATATTTATTTAGATACTTTATCAGAATCAAATGATTTTATAATGTGTATGTATAAGTTTATAGAATCTGGTAGGAATTCAGCAGTTTTTATACAAAATGGTGAGTTAGGTGAAAGAAATACTAAAAAATATCAAAAATTTTTAAATAATATATTAAAAGCATTAGATAAAAGTGAATGGAAAGCCTTATGTATTAATCCTGATGATGACTTAGAGGTAGATGGATTTAATGCTAGATCTTTAGCTCCTTGTTTTTTAGTTTTAATAAATAATAAAAAAGAAATTAAAAAAGCACATGATACTATATTAAAAACTAAGTATTATGATAAAATGGATTCAAAATATAAAAAATATCTAGGAGTAAAATGAAAGCACCAAGAAAACCTACACATAGAAAACGAACACCATTTTATTGGTGGAGGAGATTTAGAACACATAAATCATTACCTTACAAAGCAACATTACTTGATAAAATAAGAAATGGAGATTTTGAATACCCAGAATATTTTCAACAAGCAGGGTGGGAATTAGAATGGATGCGTGATGAACAAAAAGAATTTATTGCAAATTATCATGGTGAAAACTATATGAACGATATGCTTTATCTAGACATCGAAAAACGCGCAAGAAAGCGATGGAAAGCGTTGTATGAAGATGGTATGAAAACTGAATTTGATAGAATGGATGATTTTAAAACTAAATTATGTAAGGAATTTAAATTCAGTAAAGATAAATTAGTAGATATTATGGAAGAATTTGGAGGTACAACTGAAGATTTGTATTTTCATGTAGCAGAATTACAAGGAATTAATGTAGATACATTTAATAGATTAAAAAAACATGCCCGCAACTTATAAAGATGATCATTTTATTATTCCTATTAAGGTAGGTGATACTATAATGGTAGGTAAATTTAGAAACAAACCAGTTAAAGTAAAAGAAATTGGTATTGATGAATTAGGTCAACCTACAGTTAATGGTAATCCTATTCTTAAGTTTAGGATCCCTAAATTAATGTAATATTATTATGGAAGATAAGGTAGCTATTAAACTACATACATTTGCTTTAGGAGATAGTATTAGTGCTATTCCTACTATAAATAAATTATCTAAAATATATGAAAGTCCTATTACTGTATTTGCTAGTTGGTCTCATCTTTTTAAAGATCACCCATCAGTATTAGAATGCAAAACATTTGAAGATTCCTCTGAAGGGTATATTGTACATAATACTTTTCAAAAAGGAGGTATTGGTAATATAGATTCTATTTGTAAAAAACATAATGCTATAGATATAAGACAATACCATGCTTGGGATCTTGGTATTTCTTTAACAAGTGATGAATTAACTTGTGATTTATATTGTGAGGAAGAAAAGGATATTGGGTTTGAAGATTATGTTTTAATTCACCCATCTAAAACATGGAATTCTAGAACATGGAGTGAGGATAAATGGCAAGAATTAACTGATAAATTAATTCAACTTGGATTAAAAGTTGTAATTATTGGAAGTGATGTTGACCAAATGGAATTTGATTCAACTAAAGGTGAAATGGTATCTAAAAATATATGTAATGTTAATGGTGGTATAAATTTAATTAATAAAACTAATATACCAGAATTACGATGGATGATGAATAATAAAGCTTTATGTGTTATCACTATGGATAGTGGTATTCTACACGTAGCTGGAACAACTGACTGTAATATAATACAATTAGGAAGTTCTATAGATTATAAATTAAGAGCACCTTGGAGAAATGGAAATCAAGAATATAAATATCAATATGTTAGTGGTGGGTGTGATATATTTTGTGCTAGTAATTTAAAATATGGATTAAGAGAACATGGAGACATACACGGAATACCACCCTTAAATGATTGTAAAGAGGAGTATGAAGAATTTTTATGTCATTCTAGTGTTGATGATGTAGTTAATGCTGTTACTAATGTTAAAGAATTTAATAAAATTATTGAAAAAAATAAAATAATGGATGGAAATGAAATAATAATAGATTATAAAGAATCACCAAAAGTTACAATTAAAGGTAACAATAAAGAAGACTATTTTGTTGAATTTATAGATTCTAGTAATAATAAAATAATACATTCAAGTACTATAAAAAATGGTATGTGGACTTCTTGTAATAGAGAGTGGTTTACAAAATGGATTATAAAAGTAAATGGAAAAATTGTTGATAGATTTAATTTAGAAAATAAACGTGTTTATATAGAATTAGGATCAAAGGCATTAGGTGATACTATAGCTTGGACACCTTATGTTGTTAAATTTGCTAAAAAATATAATTGTAAAGTTGTTTGTACTACATTTCATAATGAATGGTTTGAAAACATACCAGATTATAAAGATATTGAATTTGTGAATCATGGAAAAGCTGGTGATTATTATATTAAATATAGTATAGGATGGTATAAAAATTTAGAAGACAATAATTGGGATAGAAAAGAAATGAATCCAACCCCAGTAAATTTAATTCCTTTACAACAAACTGCAACTGATATTTTAGGTTTGGAATTTGAAGAATTTAATTTAGGTGTTGATTTAGGTAAAGGAAGAGTACCTATTTATGAAAAATATGTAGTATTTGGTCCTCAAGCAACATCCGGATGTAAAGAATGGAATATAGATAAATGGAAAGAATTGTCAGTGAAATTTATTGAAGCTGGATATAAAGTTGTTATTTGTAGTCTTGGATCATATGATATACCTAATACAATTGAATGTAATGGAGAATTAGATGTAACAGCTACACACTTAAAACATGCTGATGCTTTTATTGGATTAGGATCAGGATTATCATGGTTAAATTGGGCTTTAGGTAAACGTACCTATATGATTAATGGTTTTGCTAAAGAAGGACATGAATTTAAAGATAATTTAATAAAAATTACCAATGATGTATGTATCAAATGTTGGAATGATCCCGTTCATACATTTGACCCAGGTGATTGGAATTGGTGTCCTGTATATAAAGGTAGTGAATTACAACATATATGTCAACAATCAATAACAGTTGATCAAGTATTTAATATTATTAAAGATGATTTGGATATTAATTAAATATTTTATATATTATGGTTAAAAATAAATTAAAACGGGTAGAATTAACATTACAGGAATGGTGGAATGCTCTTAAAACGCCTTCACCTACTAAGAATAAAAAGAAATATAACAGAAAAATTAAACATAAACACAAAAACAATGAATAAAATATTATATTTTACAGCTTCATGGTGTGGACCTTGTAAAGCATTAGCACCAACAGTTCAACAACTGCAAAGCGAAGGATTAAACATACAAAAAGTTGATGTAGATAACGATCAATCATTATCTGCTCAATATGGTGTTAGAAATGTTCCTACATTAATTAAAATAGATGCTAGTGGAAATGCTGGAGCTAGATTAGTTGGTAATCAAACTGCTGAGGCAATTAGAGCATTATATGGGAATTAGATGGCAATGGTTAAAATCGTTAGTTAGAGAACGAAAGTTAACACCTTTAGAAAGGATGTCATCAAGAGTTGGTTACATGGGAGCTGGTTTATTAATGGCTGGACAGTGGACATTAGAACCAGTATTATTTATTATAGGTTTTATTTGTATAATTATACAAGTTAGCGTTAGAAAACAGTGGAATCTTGTTGCATTACAATTAAATGGTTTAGTAGCATGGACAATGCATTTTATTAATCAATTGAATAATATACAATGAAAGTATTATTTATTCCTTCACATTTAAGTACTAGTGGAATGCCTCAATTTCTTTTAAAACGTATTGAAGCTATCCAACAATATATCCCTAATATTGAAATATTTGTTTATGAGTGGGAACAGCAAAGCATTTATTACACAATCCAAAGGGATAAAATTGTTGATATAGTTAGGGATAATTTTTATAGTTGTGGTTATATAAGAGATGGAAATAGTAAGGGGTGGGCTGAAAAACAAAATAATATTATTAATTATTGTTATGAAAATAAAATTGACATTATTCATATTGAAGATGTAGCTGAATATTTTATAAATAAAGATTATAATCCTAATAAAAATTTGTTAGATGATTTATATGATCCAAAGCATCCCTGGAAGATAATTGAAACTCCTCATGATCATTTTAAATGGATTAATCATACTAACAAAATATACAAACCAGATGGATATGCTTTTGTAATTGACCACAGTTATGAACATAATTCTGATGAAAGTGCTGTAATTTCTTATCCTATAGATCATTCTATTATATGTAAAAAAACAAGAGAAGAAATATTAAATGAAGGAGGTTGGAGATTAAAAGGTGAATACCATATTGTAAATGTAGGTTTATGGCAACCAGATAAAAATCAAAAATATGCTATTGAGTTAGCAAGAAAATGTTGGGATAAATACGGTTGGACTTATATATTTCATTTTATAGGTAATCAAGCACCTAATTTTGAAAATTATTGGGGTCCTTTAATGAAAAATTTACCACCTAATGTAAAAATACATGGAGAAAAAGATACTAAAGAAGTAAGTGAATTTTATAAAATAGCTGATGTATTATTATTTCCATCAGATGATGAGTGTAGTCCATTAGTATTAAAAGAAGGTATATCAAATGGGTTAAAAATTATAGCTTTTAATTTAGAACATTATAAAGAAACTTACATTAATTATATTGAACCTCTAAGTAATAATATTAATAAAGATTATGAATTATTATTAGATACAATTCATAGTCCTAGAAAATATAACATTGATATTAACAATAATGAAAAAAATATAAAAGAATTTGCTAAAGCTCATGAAAAGTTTTATAAAAAAATAATAAATAAATAATATGAAAAAAGATAATAGTACAAACGGAACAGATAAAATAAAACAAGAATTCAGTTGGGATAATGTTACTAATGAATTAAGTGCTGCTAGTGGTTTAGAAAGAAAAGATTTCATGATTGAAGAGATATTTACATTAGATTGCTATGAACACGTATACCCAGTAAAAGATGGGGATATTGTATTAGATTTAGGTGGTAGTATAGGTCCTTTTACTTGGAAAATAATGGATAAGGCTTCAAAAGTTTATATTGTTGAACCTATGGTTGATTTAATACCTACTATTGAAAAAAATACTAAAGGATTTCCTGTTACTATTATAAATGCAGCTTTAGATCATACGTGTGGTGAGATTGAATTTACTGATGCTTGTATTAATGAATTTGAACCTAAAAAAGTAAAAACAATTGATTTTAAAACATTGTTAAGTGAAAATAATATTGAGAAAATTGATTTTATTAAAACTGATTGTGAAGGTGGTGAATATGCTTTAATTAATGATATAAATTTACCATGGATTAAAGAAAATGTAAGAAATATAGTTGGAGAATGGCATTTAGATATGACTGATGGTACTAATTGGAAAATAGATTTTAGATATTTTAGAGATAAATTTTTACCTCAATTTAAAAGCTTTGAAGTTTATTCTATAGATAATGTTAATATTAAGTGGGATTTATATAATGAACATTTTATAGAATATTATAACCAAGTATTATTTCATATAGAAGTTTAAAATAATGAATAAAAATTTAATAGTTTTTGTAGCACATATAGATGATTTTGAATGTTCCTGTTATGGTTATGTTTTTAAACACCATAAAGAATATAATAGGATTAAAATAATTACTGCTACTACTTGGGATAAAAAATTACCAATATGGAAGGATAATTTAAAACTGTTCCCTAAAGACATACTTAATAAAATTGATAATATTAATTTAGGTTTTTCTCAAAGACAATTACATACTAAATTTGATGATTTAAAAGATAGATTTTATAAGTTAATGGATTTTAACAGTAGATTTGATATTTTAACTCATGATGAAAATGATTGTCATACTGATCATACAGCATTATTTACTATAGCTAAAGGGATGTATAAATATTGTAATAGATTTACTACAATGTATTCACCTTCATCAGCACATTTTAATCCTAATTATTTTATAGGTTTAGATGATGATACTTATAATTTAAAAAAGATAACATTAGATAAATATGATATTCAGAATGAACAATCATATACAAAATTAGGATATTATTTACAAAGTGAAGAGCATTATAATATAGGTAGAGCTCATGTATTAGAAAATTATGTATTTGATGATTATAAACATTATGAAATATATAAAATATTAAAATGGTTGTAACAATTCATCAACCCGAACATTTTCCTTATGGTGGGTTTTTCCAAAAAATGGCTGCATCTGATTTATTTATTATATTAGATAACGTTAATTATAGAAAAAATTATTATCAAAACCGAAACAAATTATTAAATAAAAATAATGTTGATGAATGGTTTACTATACAGGTTGAAAAAGGTGCTACTTCTAAACATATAAAAGATGTTAATGTAGTAGAAGGTAATTGGAAGAATAAAATTATTAAAAAATTACAACAAAATTTTGGTGTTAATTTAGAACACATTTATAATCATAATAAATTAATTGATATAAACATGGATTCTATTGAATATTGTAGACGTAAATTAAATATAAATACACCTATAGTTTATGCTTCTGATTTAAATGTTAGTGGTAATAAAAGTGAATTATTAGCTAATTTGGTTAGTAAAGTAGGTGGAGATGTTTATTTAAGTGGACCATCAGGTAGAGATTATTTGGAATTAAGTTATTTTAATAATATAAATGTTAAGTATTTTGAACCAAATGTAGATCACTATTACACAACTCTACAAGACTTATGAGTAAAAAAATACCCGATAATGTAGTGTTTAATGATGGTAAGTTTGATGCCAATACTAAAAATTATCCTACTAATATAAGTGCTCCTTCATTTGCACCTATAAATGTAGATAGAAGTGATAGTATTAAAGCAGATAAATATTTTAGTTCAAAATTAAGTGAGTTAAAGTCTGAATATAAAAACTTAGTTGATGAGTATAAATGGACTAATATTATCTATAATGCATTGTATAATTTTCAGCCAATATTAGGTGAACCTTATTATTTATATTTAAATAACGATAGTAAACATTTTTTAAGTATAATAGAACCAAGCGAATGGAATCAAACATATGTTGGTACTTTTAGGTTATTAAATAATGGTAAGTGGGAAAAAATAAGTGCGTAAAGGCTTGGTTACCGCAGAGAGGGTTCGTATATTTACCATGTAAATAAGGCAAAACGCCGGAAAACAACAAATAAAGGTTATGAACAAAAATAATATAATTCAAGATCAATTAAGATTAGGTAAAGAAACTAAATTTACAGTTAAAGGTATTACTACTTATCGTTCAGATGAGAATGGTGAGTATGGGATGAATCCAAAAATATTTAGAGTAAGTAAAAATGGTGATTCAATTAATACTGAATTATTGGATGGAATGAATGTTACTAAATGGGGTCCTACCTGTGTTACATTATATACATTTGATATGTTAGGTAAAAAATCAGTAGGTAAAATTAATTATAAAGATATTACAATAATAAAATAAAAGTTATGAAAAAATTCGAAAATATAAAATGGAAACAACATAGATTGGGTAAAGGATTTATCCAAGGATTACTAATGTTAGATAATGGTATTGAGTTATCTGTAGTAGCAGGTCCTGGGATGTACAGTTTACCTAGAGATGCAGGTAATTCACCTGATGATTTTGATAAATTTGAGGTTGCTGTGATTGATCAGGATGGTAAGTTTATTGGTGATGTTGAAGGGTGGCAATCGAGAAGTGATATTAACAAATTAATTGAAAAACATGCATAAAACAGTAAGCAAAAATAGGTTTAAAACGATGGCTAAGTTGTTAGCTAAGAATGATATTAGTATAAATTATATGGTTGATTGGGGTGGTGATATGAGTGAGACAGATCAGCCTAGATTAGGTTCAGGTAATTACAATGGTATTCCTGGATGGTATTTTACTAAGTCAGATAGAAATGATTGGAATGATAATGAGAAATTCTTAATTAAGGAGTTATTCACTAGTAAAGATTTTAAGGTAGTTAGTGTTAGTGATGGTGAGATGGAGTATGATAATGATAGATATTTCTACCCAACAATTAATTTTACATTACAATAACATGAGTAAATCACCAGTAAAAAATTTAGACAATATAGATTGGGGTGAAACTGAGTTTATGTATAAAGAACATATAATGAATGAGGTTTCTGTTGATGGTTCTTATGAATGTATTTATCCTGTTAGAAATGGAGATATTGTGTTGGCAATAGGTGAAAGTATAGGTCCATTTACTTGGAGTATTATGGATAAAGCTAAAACAGTTATAGCATTAGAACCAAGTAAAACACTTTACCCTACTTTAGTTAAAAATTGTAGAGCATCTAATACTATTTTATTAAATAAAGCTTTTGGAGGGTGGGATCATGTTGGTGTAGTTGATGATATATGGTTGGGTAAACATAATGAAGATAATAAATGGGAAGTAAGTGAATCTGTAGAAGTAGTTTGTTTAGAAACAATTATTAATGATTATAAATTAGATAGAATTGATTTCATTAAAATGGATTGTGAGGGTGGTGAGTATAGTTT